>Ga0070747_1000543_pt1 | contig 18606 bp, 17 predicted proteins | sample VirMetDEL_Mar_31_FD_77321 | JGI IMG/M metagenome (GOLD analysis project Ga0070747, IMG submission 77321) | Aqueous microbial communities from the Delaware River and Bay under freshwater to marine salinity gradient to study organic matter... | ecosystem: Environmental > Aquatic > Marine > Coastal... | reverse complement strand
GTATCATCTTTCACAGTTTGATTGATGGCACGGCGCTGACCTGGCAGGCCAGATTGATTGAGAAAGTAAGTGATGACGGTCTTGACCGTTACATGCTGCACCCATACGCCGGTGGTTTATATCCTGGGGACAACCTTCCCAGAGCTATGAGAGCGTTCAAGAGCGACGGGCACACTGGGAAGTCACAGGTTGTTTGGGATGAAAGCCGCAACGGATGGTGGATATTCATGTGGAGCCACACGCACACGAGGTCAAATCCTAAAGCTTCGTGGATGCCAGTGGCTCCTTATGACGAAACTCGAGACGGCCAGCTGCGCTTTCAGCCATCAAAATACCGCACGGCGAAATACTCGTCGCGGCAGTTGATGGGGTGGGACGCGGCGATTCACCGAGCTAATACTGATCCTGATATGGTTAAGTGGTGCGTCCTTTGCGAGGGACCACTTGACGCAGCCAGAGTTGGTCCCGGTGGTATTGCTATCATCGGGTCATCTCTCAGTGCAGTCAACTCAGCTAAAATAGCCGGGAAGTTCATACTAGTGTTTACAGCATTCGACTCCGACTTAGCGGGACGCAACGCAACAGAGAAGATATCGAGGAACCTGAGAAACACCGATCACAGAGCCCCAGTGCTTGCGTCGGTAGGACAACTGCCCATACCGGCAGGTAAAGACGTCGGAGATATGACGCAAACTGAGTGGGACCGACTTATCACCCACGCGCTCAAAAGAGCAAAAAGAGCCCTATAAACAAATAGCATAGGTCTGCGATGTAGCAGACCTATGCCCAAAAATAACAATAACAATATGTCAAAATCAAATCCATTTAACAAACTACAACTACCCGAAATAACCAAGCCAGAAAACGGACTGTCTTTTAATCTCAAGAATGTAAAACTAAAGAAAACTGGCACGGCCGCTTTCTCGCTCCCCGCTGGTTACACATGCCCTGGTGCTTGTGATTGCCTAGCTTGGTTTGATAGGGATACTAATAAATTGAAGGACGGACCCAAGGCTGAGTTCCGGTGTTTTGCCGCATCACTAGAAGCGGCGTTCCCGAGCGTACGTAAATCCGTAGACCGTAATTTGGCCATACTGAAAGAAGAGAAGACCGTAGCCAATATGACCGAAAAGATCATGATGTCTCTCCCAGCTATAGCTAAGTTCCCTAATATACGAGTGCATGCCGACGGTGACTTCTACAACCAGTCATACTTCTTAGCTTGGATGGAAACAGCCAGGCTGAGCCCTGACCGCTTATTCTATGCTTACACAAAGAACCTTCCTGTGTGGGTTAAGTATCGAGCGTGCGTGCCTGAGAACTTTGTTCTTACGGCTAGCGAAGGCGGCAAGTGGGACTCCCTAATTGCTAAGCACAAACTACGGAAAGCAACGGTAGTATACCACCCGGACGAGGCTGAAGCTTTAGGGCTTGAGATTGATCACGATGATAGCCATGCTAGATCTCTCGACGGTAAGGATTTTGCTTTGCTGCTGCACGGTATGCAACCGAAAGGGAGCGACGCATCTGCAGCGCTTAAGCGTATGAGGACTGAAGAAATCAAATACTCTTATTCCTAAAATGAGAAATAACTACCAAACAATAGTATGTGGCAGCGACGAGGAATTTTACGGAGCTGTCAAAAACTTGACTGAAAATCAAATTGGCTTCGAGGCTGACGCAACCAAACTAGTAATATACATAACACAATGAGCATGAGAACAAAGACAATCGTATTCCTTATACTCAACGCCATCTACGGATTGGTTTGCGTTTGTGTATGGTTGATCACATTTGAGTTGATATGGCTATTTATAGCTATGGGTGTGTCGGTGTTGCTATTAGTCACAGCAAGTCGTGAAATATTCGCTATAATCAAAGAAAAATGTAACGAAAAAAAAATGAACAAATTCCCAGAAAATGATTCTCGTCTTAGGCCTAAGACGAGAAATTGGTGGAGTGAGGAGAGGGGACTATAATGGACCTTCAAGCATTCTTACGCGAAACAGAACCAACCGAAGGAGACTTCGGTTTCTGTAAAGGTAAACGACGACTGGCTACACCGAGAGAAGAACTGTCAGCCCGCCTGAAGCACTACGAAGCCCAAGACGAAGGATTCGAAGCAACTGAAGAACACTTAGATGCTTTGGATGCTATATTCAACAAGCACCAGAATGTGTTCCTGACTGGAGGCGCCGGTACTGGTAAGACAACATTTGTCAGGTCAGTAGTTATCCCGGAGTTGGATTATCGGAACCTGCACTGGTCCGTGACGGCGACAACTGGTATTGCCGGGAGTCACCTTGACGGTAAGACGATCAACTCATTCTTCGGTATAGGACTTGGCGCTAAGTGGGCAAAGTATTACCCCAAGGCCGCCGAGGAGTTCATACCCGGTATGACTGTTGGCGATCTTGTGCTGCATCCATCGGATATGATCGACGAAGAGCTAGAGCAGTGGTATGCTTACTTGTTCGACGAGTGGCGCAACGGCGGAGGCGTGAAAGAGCACATCAAGATGGGTGTGATCAAGCGCTTGAAGGCACACGAGGTGGTCATCATAGATGAGATATCTATGTGCGGCGGAGACACTATGCTGGGTTTCTTAGACTATATGCTTAAGCAACTACGGGACGATGACAGTCCTTACGGAGGTTTGCAGGTCATTGCTGTCGGGGATTTTTCGCAGTTACCACCTGTGGATGATAACGATTTGTCTAAGCCTTCGAGGCCTGACTGGGCATTCTTATCGAGAGCCTGGCAGTCTGCGAGGGTTAAACCTTTGGAGCTCACGAAAGTGTTTCGGCAGGGAGAGCCTGACTTTATCAACTTCCTGAATAACATCAGGGACGGTAAACCAGTTGATAAGGATTACGCCGGACGATTCGTGCGTAGTGACATGACGCTCGAAGAGACTAGGAAGTATACGTTTCTAGTTCCGACAAACAAGCAGGCGCGGGCGCTGAACGTCAACGCGCTCCAGCATTACCCGGAGCCCACAATACCGCTCGAGGCTGAGTTTGTAATCGAACCAACAGTTCAGAAGATGCCACACTGGGAAATCAACAACCAACCCAGGGTCAAACTAGACCTAGAGAAAGCATTACGCTTAATCTCCAAGACTACGTTTGTCAGGGTAGGATTTCCGGTAATGTTTACAGTGAACGACTCTGCTGGTCGTTTTGTGAACGGAACTCGTGGGTTTATCCGGGAGATCAACATAAGCAGGCGGACAGCTAATGATCCGTTTGACACTGACACCCTTGTGATAGGTATTCCCAGTTTGGAAGAAGGAGTTCCCGAGGAGTTGGTCACCATCAATAGGAGAAGCTTCAGTCGCAACCGGGATCAGGACCCTACGGAAATGGTGGCAGCGCCTCCCGAAGTAGCGCAACGTACAGGCATGGCAGAGATACCGATTTACCCTGTGATACGGCAATTCCCTATTATCCCGGCTACAGCTATCACAATACACAAGGCGCAAGGGATGTCTATGGATGCTGCGATACTGCAGCTTTCGAATAGTTTCGCCGCAGGGCAAGTTTACGTGGGGCTATCTAGACTGAGATCTTCTAAGGGTATGGTTCTTGTTGACCGTGACTTTGAAGCTAAAACTGATCCGTTGGTGATGAATTATTACAGAGCAATACGTGAAGGGGGAGGATTATGAAAACACAATTAGCTCCTATATGGTATGCTATTGGTTCTTTTTGTATATTACCCGTAGTTGCGCTAACCTTTGCTTTTGTGGCGTGCATGTGCGTTATAGCGTGGCCGGTCATCCCATTCCTTTGTTACTTTCAGAGGGTGGAAGAAATTGAGAAACTAAAAAATAAAAATATATGAATGACGAGCAACTGATAGAAGAAATGACGATACACGAAAGAGAATTCGAGATACTATATACTAACCCTAAAATAGTTCATGCGTATAATGTGTTTTCAGATTATGAGTGTGGGATAGCTATAGATAGTATGCAAGATGCTAATTATATCAAAGCTACGGCGTTTGATATAAAAGAAAAAAAGAGCAAGATCATGTCGAATAGAAGCAACAGTTTAGCGCACGATCACGACGCTAGGTTAAGGTGGATGCAACACCGTATTTCTGATATATTTCTGCACCCTATGGATCGCATAGAATCTATGCAGGTTTTGCGTTACGAAAAAGGAGAGGAGTATAAGCCTCATTGCGACTTTTTCAATTACAGAGGCGGCAAACACGTAACAGAAAATGACAGAGTAGCGACCGCACTTACTTACCTCAACGAAGACTTTGAGGGAGGAGGCACTTGGTTCCCGCAGCTTAATATCACCATACAACCAAAAAGAGGCTCGGTCTTGTATTGGGAGTATTACGCTAGCGATCCTTTGACCCTGCACGCTGGGTTACCGGTTGAATCTGGAGTAAAATTTGCTGCTACGTCTTGGATTCACGGACAAAAAATCACAGCAGAAGAGATGGCAAAAACTAGTTAAATGAGTAAAGAACACAAGCGAGGCATGTCGCTGGAGGAAATTCAACCTCCATACGATGAGCCAGCTAAGCAACCGAAAACGCTCACGAAGAGCCGTAGAATAGATGACGTACTTTACGTAGCCGGGAGAGCCCCGGTAGATAAGCAGACAGAGTATGATGTTATGTTCATCACAGTATCTACTGAGGAGGACGAGGCATCGACGCACCGAAAGACAACTTTCGGTATGAGCATTACACAGCCGGCAGAGTATCTCAAAGGTGCTACGGGTATTATTAAAGACGTAGCCCTGAGGGCTGGAATCGATATGGATCGCTGCTACTACACCGCCGTGTGTAAGTGGGTGCTACCAAAGATGCAGAGGGCTAGACCTTCTAGAAAGATAATGAGTTGGGGTATGCCTGTCTTGACGGACGAGATACGTAGGGTTCAACCTAAAATCATTGTCTGCCTAGGCAAGCACGCTTTCGACATGGTGTCTGACATGAAGATTAACTTCAAGGACGCCCATGGTTGCTGGTTCTGGCACGAAGAGTATGAGGCTCACATGTATGTTATGCATGCTGTTTATTCCCTAGTGGGTAAACCAGAGTTCTACGAAATGTTCCGTATCGACTTGATGGAGATAGCCCGGCGTAAAAAACTACTCGATGAAGGTGGTAGCATTACTGGTGAAGCGATAAATTACCAGGTCATCAATAATAAGAGAGATATGCTGGAGTGGCTGCACCACGTAGAGTCGCTTGCTACTCTTGACGGAGGCGAGAACTGGCCAGGCTTACGTAGCGACGATGGTTATCCGCTTATGGCGGTTGACTGTGAGTGGCATGGTCGGACTCATATTGACGGGCAGCTGCGCACGATGCAGATAGCCTGGTCAGAGACTGACGCTGTAGTGATCGAGTTTCGCGACGAGCAGAACAACTTTGTTTACGACAAAGGGTCTGTCGCGGTTGCTGACGAAGATGATGAAGGCATAGTGTTCCACCTTGTGAGTGAGTCCTCTGAAGGTGATGTTCTCGAGAACGAGAAAGAACTGGATGAGCGGCAACTATATGCAGAAGCCGGCGCTCCTATAGCAGCGGCTTTCGATCGTATGGGTGTCAGATACATAGGTCACCACTACGGAGCTGACGCACCGTGGATGAACTACTGGCTCGGTATGACCATCTACGAGCGTTGTGACTTAGATACAGAGTTCGCGCAGCAGACATGTGACGAGAGCTCAGAGCTAGGCTTAGAGCGTGGTATAGCCATGAAGTATACTACCTTAGGTAGGTATGATCAGGACCTAGTCATGTGGAAGCGTGAGAACAGGAAGCTGGTCGAGGATGGGTATGGATTCATACCAAGTGATATCCTATACCCATATGGCGTAAAGGACGTAATAGCCCCTTACCGCGCTTACCCGTTTATCAAGCGGCAACTAGAAGCGCAGAAGCTATGGAGATACTACCGAGATATATTCAACCCGTTTGTAACCGATGTGTTTACCCAGTTCACTATGATGGGGCTCCCTATGGATATGGAGCTCTTGGATGACCTGCGTAACCTACTGACCTTCACTAAGGACATACTCAACATCAAACTGCAGAAGCGTATCGCGGAAGAAGCAGTAACGAAGTTTAAGAGCAAAATCATCATGGAGTTTGGGATTATAGCCTTAATCCCATTAAAATCCCTTGTAGAAAATAGGGATGAGGTCAAACTGCAGAATGAGATTAAAAAGCTGCTCCTAGCTAAGGATAAGATGAAGGACGTTCCTAAGTGGAACAAATGGATACTCCACCTTGCCGAGTCACCCGGGTTCAACATCCGGTCCTCCAAGCAGATGGCTACCTGGTTGTTTGACTTCGAAGAGCTGATGCCTATTAAGTCTACCAACCAAAAGGCTAAGGGGCTACCCAGCATGGCATGGGAGAAGGTCCTCGAGTTACCAGAGGATAGGCAGAAGCTATACATGCCAGCGGTCGACAAGCAGACGCTCCAGATCTTGTCCGAGCAATTGGATACGATCGACGAGTTGCTGAACTTGAACGCAGTTGGTAACTTGTCCAAGGCATTCCTGAAGGAGCCCGACGTCTTCATCAACGCTGACACCGGCGAAGAAGTAAGCGACGAGAACGGCATTCACTCCTGGGTAGCTAGTGACGAGAGGTTGCATAACATGTATTCCTCAACGGAAACAGGCCGCCCAAGGGCTTGGTGTCCTAATGTTCTTAACTACCCGTCTTACGTGAACAATAGGATATCTGTATCCGTTGCTAAGTGCATTAAAGAGGTGCACGAAGATGGGGAGTTACCGGCAAACCTGGAGAAGTGGGCAGGCATGTCAGCAAACGATTTACCGTCAATCCGCTCGTGCATCCAAGCACCTGAGGGTTACGTATTCGTGGAGTCTGACTACGCTACAGCCGAGATGGTGGCTCTCGCCGTGATCTCTGGTGACGCCGACTTGTCGCGTATCTTGTTTGAGCCTGACCCTGACTGGGTGTATCTTGACCCAGACTCACCTGATAACCTTTACGGTGCAGGCGCTGTTCGCGTCGGCTTCTCGGATGCGAAGATCACTGGTATACCCGAGAGCGCTCACAACCCGGATTTTGTAATGCACTTCTGGGACGAAGATAAAAAGCTAGGACGCGTAAACAAAGGGCCTGTCACTGAAAGTATGATACTCAAAGACGACGAAGGCAACTTTGTTCATGCTAAGTATGATATTCACTGGTCGCTTATCGAGCGAACATATGGGAAGTGCCGGGAGACAATGCTGTCGAAGGTCGATCGTGCTGCGGCGAAAGTTCTCAACTTTAGTTCAGCTTACGGTGCTTCGTCAAACTCCCTGGAGAGGAAGATTGAATCTGACACCGGCGTCAAACCCGATGAGGGAACTGGCGACAAAGGGCTAGAGGCAATCGCTGAGAGACAGCCTCGCGCTACCGAGTTTCTGGAAGAGATGTCTAGAGTTCCAAAAGAGAAGGGATTCTACAGAGCAGCTTCAGGACGCATAAGGCATACGCTGCTTCATGCGGCCGGGAGCGGCGTAGGTTGGAGGACGCGTAACTCTATTGAGTCAGCGCTAGGTCGAGAGATGAAGAACTTCCCGATGCAGGAGTCGGTTGGTAGCACATCTGCCAGAGCCTGCAAATGGTTACTTCACTCTTACAAGAAGCTTGGTTTAGAAGCCAGGCCTATGACATGCCTATACGACTCAGTGGTCACTCTGTGCACGTTGGAAGAGCGACACCTAGTGGCCAGGCTGCACGAGCTCTTCATGTCAGAGCTGAACACTTGGGACTACGACGATGAGCACGGAGGTAAGCGCACGCTGAAATACACAATTGATAACGAATTCAACTGGCGGTGGTCTACTGCGCCCCCTAAAGCAGAGACGGACGAACTCAAAAGTATGGAGTTCCACCCGGCGACAGGTAAGGTGAAGTTCCTTCAGGACCACGCAAATCTCTCTGCGTTATGCTAATATCTCATAAGCACAAATTTATCGTAGTCAATATCCCGAAGACTGGTACTAGGTCTTTGCGGGAGACACTTACGGAAATGAACGCTATTGATTTTCATGGTCGCGGGAGCCGTGTAGACGGCAGTTTGTGGCACCACACTACAGCTGTTAAAGCTAGAGAAGAGCTCAAGTATTGGGATGAGTATTTTAAATACACTACGGTGCGCAACCCATGGGACAGATACCTTTCGTTATTCAGTTACTTGAGGGATAAAGCCAGGGGTTACCAAGCTGGAACCGACAAACTATCCCCGGCTGAAATTCATCAAGGAAAGCATGCTGCTCATTTATTTGAAGTTAGAAGTGATGCTGAAGTATTGCGGAAGCTTATTATTAATAATCTGTCTCAAGACAAGTATTTTACTGATAGCAATAAATCTGTAATATTAGATTACATCGCTAAACTTGAAGACGTTAATAACGAGTTTAATCTCTTGTGTAACCGCGTCGGCATAAGTTCACCAGTAAAGCTAAACCACAGCAACAAGAGTGAAAACCAAGATGGTATAGACGAGCTCTACACTCAGGAGCTAATTGATATGGTCTCCGAAAAAGAAAGTGTTGTGATATCGTTAAAAAACTACACGTTTGCCGGGCGAAAAATAAAATAGAGCCCGTGCAAGTATTGCGTTGCTTGTGTCATAATAAATTGCTTATGAGCGACTTAATACTAATGATAGTCACAGCCCTTGGAGCAGTTGCTGGAGCAGCTGCTATACTAGCAACCATGGGTATTGGAATAGCAGCCGTCACGGCCGCAGCAGGAGGTGCCGCCTCTATGGTAACCATTGGGTTACCGACGGCAGTTTGTGCTGGTGGTGCAGTGTATGTTGCCTCCAGGACAGGATACGGAGGAGGATAAGAATCGTAAAACGACCGAAGCGGTCGGGGATCCTATGGATCCCCGACTATCCTACTTCTTTACCTACTACATATTTCTGGTGGACTATTCGTTTCTAAAGTGCTGATATATAAGCATGGCTGATGGCGATGAAATTAAATTAACACCGGATATGATAGAAGCTTTGCGCGACGCCGAACGTGGCGCAATTGGCTCTGCTCACTCGTCCTGCTTGTGTGGTAAGCTAATATCCGTATTAGAGCATCAGAGTAAGTGGCACAGCGGTAGGTGGAGCAAAGGCAAATGTTTTTCTCCTGGGATAAACTACACAGATTTGCTGTGCGAGGATTGCGCTAAAGAATTCAAAGGGTGGCCTCGTATTGTTTGTTTGGGGTGCAAATCTTTGATGGGCTTCTACAAGCCAGGCAAACAACCGACAGGATTTGTGTTCGAGACAGGCAGGCATTACCACATCAAAGAGTGCCCAAAGTGTAACCCGGACGTACGGGCTACGACTGTCATTGAGCACGAGCAATTCTGCGATGGTAATAAAGTGGTAACGAATACCAACCAAGATTTACTTCAAGAAATTGAACAAAAAATCTTGCAGGGAGAGAAAGACACTGATACCTTGCGTGCGAAGTTACGATCTTCACAAACGCAATGAAAGTAAAACCACGAAACACTGTAAGTCGGGTAGCTGCGAAGCGCATTACCGCTCCGGAGCACCGTATTCACGAAAAGACTGGAAAGAAGATTGCCATGCTGTCCTACTTGGACGGCAGGAGTAATCAAAGGCACGACGACACCACGTTGGACCTGTTTCTTTACGCAGCCGGAACCAACGAAGAAGGGGAAGTCCCCGACGGGTTGGACCGACTCGCTGACCACCAGTTCGCTGTTCACCATAACGAGAATGGTAAAGCAATAGGCCTAGACATTGTCCCGGCTCGCCTTTACCGATCTAGTGTCATTCCTACATCACAAGTTGATGTGAAGACGCTCGTAGTGCAGTATGACCTAGATGGTGCGGTAGCTAGAGTAATCCAGCGCCCGTTCAATACTAGGCCAGCGCAGTCAATGGCTGTGATAGCAGAGCTCGATAAGCTGATCAGCGCAGGTAAGTCTATCCACTCGGGTATGCGCCTGGGTAAGATTGGACGCATTCAGGGAACAACAGACAACTCTGTGGAAATTCGTTTACTCGCCGGAACGCGCACCGTACAAGGTGTAGCCGAAGACGATTTAGAGGACACCATTGAGGCGCCTGACGAACCTGTAGAAGAGACAGTTTAACCGGTAACAGAAGGTCGTAACTAAAAATCGAACAAGGCGGACCCTATGGTCCGCCTTTTTCACCGAAAAAAATAGAAAAACTAAACCAAACTAAACCAAATAAAATTATGTCAAACAATGTATTCACACCAGTAGTAGACGCAGAAGAAGTATACGGAGAAGGAGATTGGCGCTCACTTTTGAGCGACAAGCAACGCAAGAATAACTGGAGGCTCTACATGATTGGTAAGCAATCAATAGACCATCAGCTGCGCGGGGTAATCTTACCCTCGTTCGATTTCACGCTGTCCCTTGATGACCAGAGTTTCCCCACATCTGTGGCTGACTGCTGGACAACGACACCAGATAAGCGACTACCACGTCACTTTGTACCGAACGCCTTTGCGCTTCCTATCCTCATGTATCCTTACTTGGGAGAGAAGAAAGAGCATTGGATCTCGCCTTGGAATCGTCGTAATATGATTGGCAACGATACTACCGACCCGGAAGAGTTTGCTGACGCATTCGACGACCTCAACAAGTGGGTGCGCCGTAACAAGCAAATCTCGGAGGACAACAAGAACATGCTGCTTAAGGCTGAGTCAATGAAGGAAGATGCGCCGATCCCTGGTCGTACAATTCGTTACTTCTCTCAGGCTGAGTGCATCGAGAAAGATAATCCTGACTGGCACTTGGGCTTAGTCGGTTACACTGCGTCTTCATACGCGTATCTGCTTGAGCAAATGCGTTGGGCACACCAGGACGACACTGAGCCTCGTGACTCAAACTTCCCGCGCTACATGCTGGGCGACCCTACTAACCCTAAGGCCGCATTGCAGTTCCACTGCGATAAGATAGCTATCGATGCTAAGGATCCGTATGAGACAAACGTAATGTGCTACACCAAGCGCCGCGAGTATCTCGACGACCCAGTTGAGACTCACGCCGTATCAGAGGAAGTGCTATCTAAGCGTTTCTTACTGCCTGACCCCGCCAACTGGAACATTCCTACGTATGAGGAGCAGGTCATGCACATGATCGAGCACTTTGACTCTCGTGTAACTATCGAGATGATCCGTGCTGCTTGTGAGCATCGCTACCGTGGAGAGATGCCTACCGCACGTCCTAAGAGTGTGTCATACTCCGAGCCTCTACCTGCCGCTGCAGCTCCTAAAGCTACAGCGCGCGAGGAAGTTCCAGTGCCTGCTGCATCTGTAGCGCCCGCGCCAGCACCCGCTGCCCCATTAGCTCCTACATCTGCTGCACCAGCAATGCCAGCACCTGAAGTAAGCTACTGGGTTGGAGCACCAGGAGGTAAGCCATCTAAGATGACTGTATCAGAGCTGCAGGCTGCCTGTGACTCAGGTGCTGCGGATGGCTTCAAAGTAAATATCGACGGCGAGTGGAAGCTTGTCGAAGATAGCGGGATAGTAACAGTAGCGGTAAAGCAGGAGGTTCCTGTGAGCGTTCCTGTTGAGGAAGCACCACCAAGCGTCCCGGTAGATGCTGCGCCACCGAGCGTACCTACTGATGATGCTCCGGCCGCTTCCGGTGAAGTAACCCGCGACGATCTCAAGGCTAAGCTATTCCCTGACACCGATGCATTTGCTGCGATGTCACCAGAGAAACAAGCTGAGGCTGAGAAACTAGTCGATGATGCCTACAAAGCAACTGACAGCGGAAGGCACATGGAAATGCCAGAAGATGTAGTAGAACGCCTACTCACACTGATCGGCTAATAAACAACGTCACAAATTACCGGGGAGGGTCACAAACCCTCCCCGGTATACTTGTGTTTACCTATAATAAAAAAATATAATGTCAGATCAAAAAGAAAAAGATACTCCGAAGAGGAGCGCCCCGTCACGCCCTTGCGTGGAATGCTCAGAGCCAGTGCACCCAAGAGCTAAGACGTGTAAAGCATGTGGCGCCGAGCAACCATCGGGCCCTGTTAAGGCGAAGAAGAAAGCTCCGCCTGCACCAAAGAAGAAGGCTGCAGCAAAGAAGAAGGTCGCTGTTAAAAAGAAAGAAGAGACCGTAAGGCTCGATGACCCAGATAAGATGAAGCCGCTTGTATTCAAAAAACGGTTCCAGGATAAGGATAAGAAGAAGGTACTCAATAAGATGACCGTCAATGTTCGTAAGAGCGTGGACGTAATCTCTGAGCGTTCTAAGAAAAGACCAGTTAAACTACTCACACCAGCTATGTTGCGACGCACACTTGTTCCCAGCCCACACATCTACCACCAGCATATTCTAGACTCGGTAGGGTGGAGAGTCCCCGCAGCGTCTGAGATCATATCCCCCGAGGGTATTGGTAGCACGACTTGGGTGTGGGACTTCATAGGTCAGCTCGCTGACTTAGGTTGCTACTCTATCTACGTCGAGTGCGAAGGTAAGATGATTGCGGACCGCCGCATGAAGAGGCTTCTGGACCGTGACCCTAAGATAGCGGTGCTTAAGCTAAACTCTGTTGTAGTGTCCGAGGCACGCACGCTGAATCAGTTTGATGAAGTTGTGAGGCAGACGGTGAAAGACCTACGCAAACGCTGCGACTCAGACCCGGAGACTAAAGGTAACCCTATATTTGTATTCGGAGATCCATGGGGAGCTCTGATGTCACAAGGAGAAGCCAAAGGTAATAGCGATTGGGGTTTAGGACCTACAGCGAAGAAAGAAACGGCGAAGGAAACGACAGCCGGCTCCAACTTCGAGCACGCTAAGCATGCATCTGGTATGGCCAGGTGGCTGCCTAGTTTCATGGAGGACTACAACTGCTCTATTTTCTTTATCAATAAGCAGAACGATAAAGTAGACTTCAATGCGATGCCTACTTACATGACGCCATCACCTCTGAAGAACGACACCCGCATCGGTGGTCACGCACTTAAGCGCTTATGCGCCTACCGCATGACAATGCAGAAGCTGGGAGACGTTCGCGAGAAGTCTGGTCTTAAGCGCACGTATGGTTACCACGTTCGTATGATGATGGTGAAGAACAGCTACGGCCCACGAGACCGAACGTCTGAGTTTTCTATATTCTTTGATAACCATCAGGATACTGAGGATTACCAGGCGCCTGGTTTGACATACGCCGACCGCACCGCGGCTTGGTTTGTCGCCCGTAAGTTCCTGGGCACTACTGTAGAGAAAGATCTCTACACGTGTGACGCTCTAGGATGCGTTGCTGTCCCTGCCGAGGAGCTTTACACAGCTTTCCTAGATCACCCGGAGCATATGGAGTTCATAGGTTCGCAGCTTGGTATAGAAGGTTACGAGAAGCCGTTTGCCGCACGTAAAGCTGAGGCACCCGACGACGTAGAGGAAGTAACGCCAGTAGCTGATGCTATCGAAGCCGAGGCACCATTATTAGTCCCAGAGTAGTTATGCCTAAACGTAAGGAACCCACACCCACTAAGGCGTCAGATTCCTTAGTGTGTAAGTTGCTCTCAAAGCTAATAGGGTTACCGGCTTGTAGTGATCTGGAGTCGGTGCACCATGCGTGCGCCGACGCCGATCGCATCGATCCGTTACTCGATTTGATACAGGAGACTGATGCGCTTTACGCGTGGCAAGTAAACATAGCGGCAGACGTTATGAGTGATAAGACTACGCCACTTACGGAGCATTTGATGTCAACCCCGGGTCGGCTACATATTGTCCGCGACACTGTCAGAGGTGCCGCGGACTCCTTGTGGTTGGCAGTGGCTGACGTTACACCGACCACAGAGGCGCTGATTCGTCAGCTGCCACATAGAGGACTCATACATTCATATAGAGTAGCTGGGGAAATCTCCCAGGTTCTCGCAATCCAAATATCATCATGCCGGTAAAATCGGAAAATAAGAAAGATACTAAGAAAGTAATAATACCAGCTCGCCCTACTGCTGTATCCGCGGAAGCATTAGGTAGGTATACAGAGGGCATGAAGCAGTTGCCTCATGTGCTAGCGGGACTAGGATACGATTCCATGCGAGAAGGGCAGGACAGAGCGGTCAAAACGATCATGTCGCAGCGTGACGCAGTGATCATACTGCCTACCGCTACTGGTAAGTCGGCCTGTTTTGTAATCCCTACATTGTGTATGGGTTGGAAAACTATCGTGATCTACCCATTGATAGCGCTGATGCGCGACCAGGCTCTGGGTATGCAACGTAATGGCCTCCAAGCTGCTGCGATATCTAGTCAAGAGACTGACGCGCACAATGCATCAGTGATTAATGAGTGGGCGGCAGGTAACTTGCAGTTCATGCTAGTATCACCAGAACGCTTCGCTAATGAGACGTGGGCTAGTGTAGTCAGCCAGTTCCCGCCCGACTTTGTGGCGATGGACGAGGCGCATACGTTCAACGATTGGGCGGACACGTTCAGGCCAGGGTATAAGTTCGCCGGGGAGTTTATCCGTAGAGTGCAGCCCAAAGTAGTGGCAGCATTTTCGGCTACGTTGTCTGACGAGGCTGAGGTAGAAGCTAGAAATGGCTTAGGCATTCAGGACGCTAAGTTGGTGTATCATTACCCACGACGTAAGAACCTCATCCTTCAGTCGAAGCATTTCGACCGTATGTCTGAGGCTCAACCGTGGGTAGTAGATAACTGCCATGGTCCCACCATCGTCTATAGCTCGACTAGGAAACGCACCGAGCAGTATGCCGCAGAGATTGACCGCTACACCGACCGCAGAGTGTATTGCTATCACGGAGGTATGAAGCCCCAGGATAGGAAGCATGAGCAGGACGCCTTCATGAGCGACCCGGATGGTATCATCGTAGCTACGAATGCGTTTGGTATGGGAGTGGATAAAGCTGACATAAGGAACGTAGTGCACTTTGATATACCGGGGACTCTGGTAGCCCTAGCTCAGGAAGTAGGACGAGCCGGCCGCGATGGTCATACATCGCACTGCACAATAGTTCCTACAGCCGAGGGAGTAAGGACTCGTCGACACTTCATTAGGTGCGGCAATCCTACTCCCGCTGATATCAGGTCGTTCTTCGCGGCCGCCGCCAGCATGCAGGAGGGTCGCAATGGAGCCATCACAGCCAAGCGAGACGAGATAGCACGGTTGGCTAGTATTGACCCGTTCGCTGTCGGAGCGATAATGTCGTTCTGCCTTGGTGAGCGCATCTTCTTCCATGACGCTGACGCCGCCAGGCAACAACGTATTAGGTTCGCTGAAGTCATACCTTCTATGACTAAAGTAGAGATGGAGACCCGCGATGCCATATATGACGTGGCCATAGACGTGGACAGCTGGTGGACTTTCGACATCGAAGCTCTCGCTGAGCAGCTGGCCCGTGAGCCGGCTACTACAATGGGGCGCTTACGTAAGATGCACGAGAAAGGCTACATTGAGTGGGTGAGGGCATCGACGTCGAAACCACTAAGGATAGGAATGACCCCGGACGAGATTCCTAAGGAGTCATTCGATCGTCTGGCAGAGAAAGCTAACCGGGCTAATTCCGACTTACAGCTCGTAATTGATTACTGTGACGCATCAGATGATGCGAAGCATGACTTCCTGGAGTCTCACCTTAATCGGTGATGCTCTAGGAACGGGAAGCAACCAAGTGTAAACTTGGTTGCTTTTCTTTTACCTATAACTATGTTAAATATAACTCGTGCAGGCACCAATGGAAGATTTACCACCACCCCCGGAGGGAGTGACACTAAGAGATCCAGAAGATTCTTCGGCGATTCGTAAAGACATCGAAGACTCAGTTCTGGGATCTATGGACCGATACGTAAACGGTTATGCCTACGGTGGCGTAAGGGTTCAGCTGAAGGACCTTAAATACGTGGGACCGGACAAGTTCTCTAAGGCAGACCAACAGGAAGCGCTCATGAGTGACCGCTTACTGCATCGTCGCCTTCGCGGAACGCTCCGCTTAGTAGACGATGAGACCAACGAAATCCTGGATGAGAAAAAGAACCTGACATTAGCCAGGGTACCATTCCTGACAGAGCGAGGCACGTTCATAGACAACGGCAGTGAGTTCAGTCCCGTCATGCAGTCTAGACTACTACCAGGAGCTTACACCAGGCGCAGGGTTAACGGCGAGTTGGAGACTCATTTCAACGTACGCCCAGGAACAGGCTCTGCTATGCGTATGACGTTCGATCCTACTTCAGCGCAATACCGCCTCAAGGTTGGCTCTAGTAACTTGCACGCTTACTCTGTATTTAAGGACTTAGGTGTAAGTGACGAAGAACTAGAGCGCCGTTGGGGTCCTGAAATACTAGAGTCAAACAAGGCTAAGTATTCTCGTAATACACTCGACCGACTTTACAAGAAAGCTGTCCCCAAGTGGGAGAGAGACGATAACATTGAGCCTGAAGCAAGGGTTAAGGCTATACGAGATTCATTCGACAGGGCTCAGGTAGCTGAGTCTATAATGAAGCAGAACTTACCAAACCTATACAACCAGCAGAAAGCTGCCAGCTGGCGTATGTCAGGTCGCGCTATTGAGGTGATGCAAAGTATGGTAAAAGAAGCTGCCAACAAATTCGAGCCCGACTTGGATACGGACCAAATATTTTGGCAATGGTTATCCATCGAGACACCATCCATTAATAAGTCCGCCTCATTCGACCCGGACATCCAACCCGAGGAAATGAGAGAAGCCTATAACTCGCTACAGGCCAGGTCCGGTCCTCACATGGCTGGTATGCGCGAGTGGCCTGCCCATTGGCTTGACGACCAAGATAACCTGGGATGGTTGCAGTGGTATAAAAATTACTCAGCCGGCAGAAGAAGCGAAACAGACGACAAGCAGATACAGCGGTGGAAATCATTCAAGGCTAGGCATGGCGCTTCGTTCGTAGCGAAACCTACCCCCCGCCGCGGGTTCGCGCTGATGAACTGGGGGATCGACCCGGTTAAGATGCTACCCAAAGAAAAGGCGCCAGAGTTCCAAGAGGAGATGGAGCAGTATCGCCGCAAGGAATACATGAAGTGGTTCATGAACCGACACGACTTCGATACAGACCAGTCTATACGACTAGGCAACCTAGCTGCTACCCGCGGAGCTTCCAAATCTAAAGAGGTCCCAGGGCCGAGGCAGCTAATGACTTGGGCTCTGGACGGATACATAAAACCTGAAGACTTGAAGTAATGACTAAGAAACCTAGCGCACATCACCGCTACCTGGCGGATGACGACGAGCACGAAGTGTATACTCCAGTGGGTATAGACGGATTACTTGCTGCTTCCGAGAAGCTATTGGCTGTTAACCGAGGATTAGCCGAACCTGACGACCGTGACTCGTTACCGAACGACCGGGTTCATACTGTAGACCGTTTACTGGCGGAGCGCGTTAAGCTAGACCACGGACGCACGCTGCGCCAGATGATGGGTAGGGTAAGCCGCGCCAGGAACTTAGGACCAGTAGGAGCTGACGCATTCGGGGAGTATACGGTGGGCTTCATCAAAGGTAACCCGCTAGTCCCGGCGCTTGAGGAGATTAATCCTATGCACAACCTAGAGCAGAAGCGAAGAATTACCAAGATGGGGCCCGGAGGTATAGGTGATCCCAATGCTATTACGGAGGACATGAACGCAGTTTCCGCGAGTCAGTTTGGCTTTGTAGATCCGATCGCGGGCCCTGAGTCGGAGAAGGCAGGTATCGATGTTCGATTAGCGCACGGAACTCGCGTCGGTTCAGATGGTCGAATTTACCAGTTGCTCTTCAACCGTAAAACGGGTAAAAATGAATGGGTCAGCCCAAGTAATCTTCGAGGGAAGACTCTTAAACTACCAGACTAATACAACAATATGAGTACACAACAACCACAGCAGCAAGTACCTACGCAAGATCAGATCCGTGAAGCGCGGCACACCGGCTTTGTAGACTCAGTGCAGCATATGCCTGAGGCGCAGAAGAATAAGCTTACAAATGCCTACGCCACGCAAGACAATCGGCGCGAGAAAAACATCTCGGATTTCTACGGTAATGTATTAGGCAACTAATGCCCACCAAATCACTAGAGCGTCCGGCTAAGCGTGTAAGGCGCAGGAAGAAAGCTCCTAGAGCTAGCACACCAAAGTTGCTCGCATACCTCGAGTCTTACTTATTGGGTAAGAGTAATCGTAAGCGAGAGACAATGGCTTTGTTGGGGTGTTCCGAGCGCACCGCGGCACGTATCACCAACTTAAAAAACCCTTACGATAGCGGTATGCGTATGGACTGGGTGGCGCGTATATGCGCGGTAGTTGGTCGCCCTGTGTCATCTGTGTTAACCACTAATAGTGCGCTGGCCTGTGCGGATGCTGTGGTCGGTTGGTCCGGCTCCGCGCCAGGGTCAGAAGCTATACAAGCAGCGCACAGCTGCGCGCAGGCTATATCTATATGGGCGTTTGAGAACTACAGTTTAAGCGGGGATGTGTATGTGTCGCATAGGGATGGTATACCTACTAAGGTGAAGATAAGCTTGTCTCCTAACCCATCCACGGCATACAAGGGTGGTGAGTATGGTTACCACAATTTGATCGTCTCC
>Ga0070747_1000539_pt1 | contig 18671 bp, 25 predicted proteins | sample VirMetDEL_Mar_31_FD_77321 | JGI IMG/M metagenome (GOLD analysis project Ga0070747, IMG submission 77321) | Aqueous microbial communities from the Delaware River and Bay under freshwater to marine salinity gradient to study organic matter... | ecosystem: Environmental > Aquatic > Marine > Coastal... | reverse complement strand
CTACAATCGGCACGTTTGTTCCTGGTAAGTTTACAGTATCTACTGCTTGACCATTATAGCTAAATAAGTTAGCGTTTACCAATGCTTGTTGGAATACTCTAAACGTGTCCATTCCACACATGATAGCCAAACTTTCATCTCCCAATAAAGCTGCTGGAACTACATTGTAGATACCTTGCATGATTGAGATAGCGTTTGATGCTGTGATTCCGGTTGCTGCTGTGATACCTGTTGGGTTTCCATTGATAGGAGAACCTGCATCGATAGTCTTTAACCAACCATCATAAAATGCTAAGTTACCTGCTCCCGCCGTATCGCCTTGCCATACGTTAGTCTCTTCTTGTGCTGCAATCTTTTTAACTAAATCTTGAATGATTTCGTTATACAAAAAGGTTACTTCATCTAAATCTCCGTTTGAACCTGCTCTTAACCATCTTTGGGTATATTTCCCAATAAGGTCTTTTTGGCAGTACTTCATTTGAACTGCAATATCAGCAACAGTCATAGCCACCTTTGTAAGTGTGCTATCCCCGCTTGCTGTCAACTCGCAACCATCGTTTTGATAGGTTAAGTCGTTTGCAATCAAATGAATGTCTTGCGTTCCTTTAATTCCTGTGTGCATAGTAGTCAAACTCTTTGACCTTGCACTTTCTACTGCTGCTGCTAGTAGTTGGTCGCTCGACTCATCTACATACGCTGCTAATCCTGATACATCGAATGCCATAATTTTTTTCTTTTATTTTTTTGTTAATATTTATTTGTCTTTCTTAATTCGCTTTTAAAGCCTGCTTAAATCCTTTGGCTGTATTTAATCGTGGTCTTTTAGCTGGGTTCGCTGCTGGCATCTTAGATGCTACGCTTACCGCCTCTTTAACCTCACCAAGTGATACGCTTACCTGCTCTTTATATTCAGCAAGTTCAGTTTTTAAAGTTTTAATTTCTTCTTTGTGAGATGCAACCGCCTCTTGAAAATCTAAACCTAGTTTCTCAATCATTGCTTTGAACTCGCTAAACATTTCAGCCTCAGCATCTTCCTCTGCTACCTCTTCTTTGCCCTCTACAATAGCGGTAATTATACCATCAACGGTTGTGATTAACGTGCCATCCTCTAGTTCATGCGTTGCATCTGGTGCTGGTACTTCACCCTCTTCTGTAATTGCCATAACTACACCACCTACTTCTAATTTATCATATTGAATGATAGTGCCATCTGTCAGAGTAGCTTCTTTTATTTCTAAAACTTCGGCTACTTCTTCTTCTAATTTAAAATCCTTTTTCAGTCCATTAACCATTTCAGTTAGTGATACGATAATTTTTTTTGTACTCATTTTTATATTTGTTTTTAATTCTGTTAATAATGTTTCTACTTGATCTTCTTCTTTGTCAAAATCCATTATTCCTAAATTACCCTCTAAAGAAACACCTTTAAACGTGCCGTTTTTTATATCATCCCAAAGTTTATCGCTTGTAATCTTATAAGATACAAACCATGTCATATTGGGTAAGTTTTCAAATGAGGTAGGATTTGAAATACCTCTACGTTTATCTGATAAAAATATTTCAATCAAGTGTGCATCATTAGTACTTAATTCAGTACCCTCTTGATGCATTAGATTTAGTTTATTAAAGTTCGCATCTTTTACAAATTTATTGTAAATCTTTTCTACATCAGATTCAAGAGCAATGAGATTGAACTCTCTGCCATCTTGGTTTCTGTAAATCTTTTGATTTGGAATTAATACCGGAGTAGTGATTATTCTCAACTCCTCATTAAAATACACTTTTAAATTCTCGCTAAAAGCTACAAAGCCCTTTTTGATCGCTGGGTTGTCTACAAAAGAGATAAAGTCAACGCCCTCATCCTCTTCGTTAATTGTAATTCTAAAAGTTTCTAACTCCTGTATTGGCATAGCTTTCTACTTATAAACGTAAATATCCAAAAAGTTTGTTATTTTTGTAAGGTGCAAAAGCGGGAGGCACTTGTTTTAATTGGTAGAAATCAAACTTATAAAGAGGTTTGCAAAACCCTAGCCCCCAAAAATTGGAAAGAGGTCTACTCTTGGTTTTTATTAAGGGTTTGTGAAAAGCCCAAAGAATACTTTGCAAATGACTTAGATTATAAATGTAAGGCTCTAATAATAGCACTTACTAAACCATGCTCAGAGGTAAACTATACGCCAAAGAAAAAGATAGATGTAGTTTTTAGTGAAACATTGGAGAACTTTCAGGACTTAAGCAAACACATCAATATTAAAAAAGAGGCTTTGTATAACGTCTTTGAAAATGAAACCGATAGATATTTACACCGGATTATGCAATTAATGATAGATGGGCATAATCAATCATCAATAAGACGCTTAACAAAAAATAAATTACCTTCGTATGAAATGACGAGGGCATTTAAGGAAATAAAAGAAAAAGTAATTAACGAATACGAAAGACTATGCCAATTATTATAGCCACATTTTTAGCCATGTATGTAGTTTATACATACTTCACCCCATTTATTAAGATTAAAGAGAAACTACCTAAGTTAATTAGGTGTGGATCATGTACAACCTTTTGGGTTATCTTAGTGATTGGGCTTTTCACACTAGAACTCCCTTATGCAATTATTGCTGCGTTTGGTGCGTACCTAGCTTATCAAGCATTATACAAAATATTATGAAAATACAATTTAACAAAGAACAGATTACAGCTATTGAGGCATACGAAAGAGTAGGCAGGGTAATAGCAGGAACTACTTATGGAACTATTAACACGAGGGCATTAGACTTTAAGGCGATTACTGAGGTTTATTCTCAGGTATTCGATCAAAAGGTTAACACTACTTGCGTAACTTGCTGCATTGCTGCCATTAAAAAGCTATACAATGCTTATGATGAGTTTCTAAAGCCAGCACCAAAGCCTAAAGCTAAAAAGGCAGCACCAAAGAAAACTGTTGCTAAGAAAGCAGCACCTAAAGCAAAGAAATAGGTTACTATTCTATTTAAAATTATTTAATAGGCTTTTTTATTGTATCTTTGCGTATATGAAGAAATATTTATTATTAATAATTATTGCCCTTGCGTTCATAGGATGCAAGAAAGACAAAGATTGTAATTGCGGTATTATCGCAAACGATGGCATTACAAATGGATGTTACTGGCTTGAAATTCGTAACGATTGTTCAGGCAATAAAAAGAAGTTTTGTTTTGACCAAGATATTTGGATGAGCAATTATGTAGGCGATCCGTTTTGTGTTACTAATCAGCCTGCTTGGTAATTAAGGCACATCACAAGTATCTGAGGTAAACGCCCCTACTACTTGAATAGGCATAACCCATCCTGCGGTATGCGTTGGTGCTACCTCTGTTATTATTGAGGCTTGCCCATTTGTACCATAACTATAATATCCATTACGAAACAACTCACTAAAAACATCTTGCAAAATACCTAGTGTATCGCTTAAACAATCTACTCTGTTTTGCTTTCCTTGCAATTCAGCATCTAAGCAAATCAAATTAAAATAGTAGACAAGCCCAGCACTTGTAGCTGAAATCTGCACATCCACATTCATTATCTCAATGATAAATACAGGATAATCTTTACTTTCTTCGTTCTCTAGTTCTTGCAACCCGTTCTCGTCTATCACTATCGATTTGATTTGAGCCTGAGTATTTGCTGCTGTTTCTATTTCCTGGATTACTTTTTTTAAATTCATTGGTGCTATTAAATAATATGCGTTCGTATTTTTCTTTTGTGGACTTCTTCATTTATTTCGTTTGTAAATGTAAATCTTGATGTATAGCTTTTTATGTTAGGCTCTATTTCTTGATCGCCTGTATTATACAATGGATAGTCTGCAATGTTATCACAAATGTATTTAATCAAAAGGTCTTTCCAGTATTCTGCTGCCCTTTCAAATTCATTGACCGCATAGTTTACTTGCTCTTGTCCTGATGTTTGTAAATCATCAACCGAGCGTGTACCTATCGAGCTATTTGTAAACTTAATCCATAGCGCAAAAGTAGCCTCTTTTTGGATGTACTCCCTTTGCATCGGTACAATGTAACTATCTAGCAAGGTTTGATTTGCTGCTGTTAGGCTTGACCCTGCAAACTCTGTGATAATTTGATTATACAATGCAGTACCGAGGACCGCCCTTGTGTAAATGTCTTGGGCTTTTCTCATTGCCCATCCTAGCAATTTACCATCCACGTTGTTTTGAATGATTGTGTCTTGCTTTAATTCTGTCTCTGTTATTAAATATGTGTATGCCATTGTTCTTATTTTTATTTTTTTGGAAGTCTGTACATCTCCTCTCTGTGTGAAAAATCCCTATTAGCCCCTTTGTTTAAAACAAACCCAAACCTTTTGTAAAATTCTATAAGTCTATTTTTATTCCCCCCAAAATCATCTGAGGGTGTCAATATAATACTATAACCTAATTTGTCGGCTTTTTCTATAAGGCTTTCCATAAATTCAGTACCAATACCTTCGCCTCTTAAATCTTCAGGAACAATCACCCTACTTAAAGTTAAAACCCCTTTTTTATCATTTTGATAAACATCTATTGTTAATTTAGGAAATTCTTTTTCTAATTCGCCTTCAGTATTAGTAGATTCACCACCATCCCCCCAAGTCCCATCTTCATTTCTTTTCTGTGATGGGTCAAACCCTGCTAGGTTTATATTGCTCTCGTGGCAGAATGATTCTGCGTCTACTGATTTGATTTGGTTAGGAAACCACGCAATATAGTGTACTCTTCCATCAGCATTTCCTTGAAAATCTTGTATTATACCATCAAATCCTAGAACCTCATGCAACGCCTTTCTAAACGCTGTATCTTCCCCATCAAAAAAATCATTATTCATAGCGAAAATATTAGCACCGTTATAACTTTCTGCTAGTTTTCTAATCATCCAATCTTGTGTTCCACCTTCCCACCATTCAGAATACCAATTCTGTAAAGGTGAATCTTCACCATAAATTAAAGGACTTTGTTTTAATATTTTGTATGCTTCATCTGAAGTCATATCTATTGTATTATTCAAATTAGCACCCGTAGCTATAATTGGTTTTTTTATTGATAAATAAGCATTGACAACATTATCTGTCCCTTGTGAATAACCTTTAGCCTCCTCTTTATCGTTTGTAAAGTAAAAACCTGACCCTAATTGGTCAACCCCTTGCCCCGTTTTATCAGGATTAAATGCGTTAATAACATTAGGTGAACCATGAAATACTTTTATAGGATTCCCATTTTCATCCACAATTTTATTGCCTTTATTCCATTCCTTAAAGCATGGTCTATCTTCTAAAGGCACTACTCCACCACTTCCCCATTTCCCATCGGGGTTTCTTTTCTGATTAGGATTGAACCCAGCAAATTTCTGAGTTTTACGCTTAACTATTACTTGCCTCCATGTATGCCTACAATAAGGCGTATTTACGCCCGTATCGGGGTTATGATACCAACCGCCCCTACGCATCCATACATTGTAACCTAAACGCTCTGAAAGGGTATTTATGTCCTCTCTAGTATAAACCCTATTAAGTTCCAATAACCTAGCGCAAAAAGGTCTATTTGTTTCCTTATCCCTTATCCCAAAGTATTTGTACTTAACAAAGAACTCGCTTTTTACCTCTTTGATTTCTTCTTCACCTTCTTTGCTTACTTTCAAATCATCTTCATCATCTAAAAGTTTCTCTTTTTTAAGGTCGCTAATTAATTCTGCACCTGCTACTGCACCAGTCGCTAAGATGGTTAATAAGGTAGCCAGGTCGATTCCTGCATTATCCTTGATAATCCTTAACGCCTTTTTGCCTATTTCAGTTATTGTTGCCATTTGATTACAGTTGATTTTTTTTGCTTAAAAAAGCAAATTCGTTTATATCGTTACCATCCCATATAACATCCCCCACTTTTACAACCTCACTTATCACCTTTCCATCTTTCCCCCTGCCCATTAAATCTAAAGAGTGCAAGTTTGCATAAGATGGGGATAGTGAAACCCAATCCCCTTGATTTATTTTGTCTACAAATGTAGGCACAGCCCTGTAAATAGTAATTTCATTACCAGGATTGCCCCTAGATTCTAAAATAGCCGCCCAACTTTCTTTATAATCATCGCTATTCATGTTTGCGTACCATTCTGGGTGCTGAAAAATATCATTAGGTATCAAATCCCCGCCTTTAGTAATATCGTCCAATGTTGTATTATAGTCTTTATCCCATCCCATCTGATGCTGCATCCTATAATCACTATCCTCTTTTATTTCTTTTTCTGTTTCTTTCTCGCTCACATCTCCTGAATCAGAATTAGTAGCCCATCTGCCGTTCTTAGACCTCTTTTGACTTGGGTTAAAGCCTGCTAATTTAGTTTTACCATCGTCTTGTAAATCTATCGGTAAATCTAATACATGAAGTTCCTCAAAGCCTTCTGCTGGTTCGCCAAATTGCTCAAATTGAACCCAATCAATATCCCTTGCTTTGCCTTGCTCTGATAATTCTTGTGTTTGTTCCGTTACATCCTCACTAATTTCTAAGCCTAATTCCTTTTGTACTATTCGCCTATCGGTAATAATACCCTCTTTGAACATCTCAACGTAATCTACGCCCATAGGCTTGCTAGGTTTAATTATTAACATACTTTGACCTCCGTACAATCTATTGCACATATTGAAAGTCGCTTGTAAGGTCTTTTGCTTTGGCTCAATGTAGCCACTATTCAAAAGTTCATAAGCCTCTAGTATCTCATTTCTACCGCCTAGCGTACCCTCTACCCTTACACCAAACAACATAGGAGAAACAATTTTGTGACCTATAAAAATCTCATCCCTGCATTGCTCGTTTAACTGTGTAAACTTATCTACTAAATCATTTCCATTTAAAGGTATGACTTCGGGCTTATCATCTCCAGGCTTTGCAAAGTATATCCAAGTATTACCCGCCTCCTCTGAGCCTGTTGTATTGGCTTTTAATTGGTCTTTAATTGCTTGCTCTTCTTCAGGTTGTGGTTCGCCATCGTAAAGCACGATCATTGTGCCTGCGCTAAACCCTGACTTAATGTTATTATAATTAAAGTTTGCTATCTCTTTATCTATCTGAATATATCTTAAACTTGCATAGTATTCAGGCAAAGTAAGAACCCCACTACCTGGACGATATGTTGAAACGTACAATATTTTAGTACCTGTTTTGTCTATACCATCATACGCATCGTAAATAACGTACTCACGAGGCTTTTTAGGGTCATCTACGAACTTAAACTTACTTGCGTTCTCATTCGGTTGCATCTTCTCAAAAGGTACATGATACACGCTTACAAGCTGCTCACCTAATTTACCAAAAACAAGTTGAAGATAGTAACCCCCTTGTAATTCGTAATCGGTTGCACACTTTTCAAGAACTTGGTTTGCATCCTCGAAGTCATTAGGGTTAAGTAAAAATTCCTTTGTTTTAGCATCTTCTTTTTCATCCTCAGTAATCAAACCCCCGCCTGTAATGTAATTTACCTTGCTTGTTACAATAGCATTATGTTTACTAGAGTTATTAAGCAAATCGATTAAATCATAAGCCAGCATATTAACTTTTGCCTTATCCTGTTCAACCCCTCGCAAGGAATACGATATAAAGGTATCGTCTGCATCGGTTTTACTTGAATAAGCAACGCCAATACTCAAAGGCTTTTCCGATATGTTTATAAATTCAAATTTCATAATTCTATTTCTGCTCTGCCTGATTCCATTACTTTGCTATTTGTATCGGTTATTTCATACCTATAAGAGCCTGCAATGGTTGTAGGCGTTATGCTAAAAGATACACGCTCCCCGAACTCTGACAAAGTTAATACAAAACTTTCGGTTTCAGTGCTGTCTATCTGACTACTTAATGTCAAGGTAAAAGGTGCAACCCCTGTATAGTTGTTAAAAAATGAGTAAAGTGTATTACTCTGATCTTTCGTCAAGTTTAGCATCTTTCTTTTCCTTTTTTTCAAATACATCTAATTTCAGAATATTGCATTTTGTAATACATTCCTCTGAATCATCCATGATAATAGTTACATGACCTTTTGTAATCTTTGCGCCTATTAATTCCTTTCTAATTTTCTTTTTGCTTGCCATAATATTAATCAATTATTCCTATTTTGTTTAAGTTGTTTATTCTTTGTTGTGCTGTTGTTATATCGGTTTCAAGTACAAATACCCTGTTATCTCTTGGATTGGCTTGTATGTCAGGTTGTGGATTGTCGTTATTACCGCCGCCTCCACCGTTATCGCCGCCTGGCACTGGTACTTGTGCATTAAGGATGCTTGTAGCTTTTTTCATGTTTCTTAAAACTATTGCTATCCCTGCTGCTATGTTAAACCCTAATGCTACTGGGTTTCCTGCTAATGCCGCAGAACTATTTACAACGCTACTAATAGCACTTGCTGTATCTATTCCAACTTGGAATAACGCTTGAGCCTTTTGTGTTTCTAGGTTATCTTTTCCTATTTCTGCCATCAAACCACTAAACGCCTGTGCAGCCTTAAAAGCATTTTGCTCAATTTCTATCTTTGCATCTGCTAAGTCTTTTTTTTGTTTTAAATCTGCATCAGCTGCCGCTTTATCTGCTGCTGCTCTTTTGGCTGCTGCATCAGCTTCTATTTTATTTAATTTATCATTTTTATCTATTGCTATTTGCGTTATCTCAGCATCAAAATTTTGTTGAAGTGTTTTTGTTTCTAATCCTTGATCTTCAAGTAACTTTTTTTCTTTTATAAATTTAGCCTCTGCATCTTGTAGCCTTAACTCAAACTCATCCGTTTCACGTTCTTTTTTTGTTCTTGCTGCTTTTGCTGCTATATTAAATGCCTTTTGTTCTGCCTCCTCTTGTGCTGCTAGTTTTGCATCGTCTATTTTCTTTTGTGCTGCTGCTGCATCTGCTGCATTTTTATCCCTTATCTTTTTAGCTTTATCGCTCGCAGCTTTTACCATTGACTGGCGTTTTAAAAGATAACCAGCTTGTTGTTCTTTTAGTTTGTCAATATTTTTTTGTGCTGCTGCGGCTGCCTCTTCACCCTCTTTATCTATTTTATTGGGATCGAAAACGATATTAGAAACCGCTGCATCCATTTTTTTGAATAAAGAAGGTTTACCAAAAAGTTTTAATGCACCCTCAATAGGCAATAGCAATGCTTTTACAGGTAGTGTAAGCCACTTTAATATTTCTGCGAAATTCTTTTTAAGCCTTTGAGTTTTAGCAAATTCTTCCCTTCTTGATGCCTGTGCCGCCTGTGCCGCCTCCATCGCAGCCTTTAAGTTTATTGCAGCCTTTTCAATAGTCATATCAAGGATTTGCTTTTCAGATAACCCTTGTAACTTTAATTGGTTGGTCATGCCATTGTGGTCATCAAGTGATTTCTGTGTTGCTTCGGCTCTTTTTTCGGTAGCCTTTGCCAATTTTTCTGCCTCAGTTGCCCCAAGACCCATAAATTCTACTATGTCATCCCAATATTGAACTACTACCGCAAGCCCAGCTATTAATAAACCAATACCCAAAGCAGACATTAAGCCAATAACTGCCACCCTTGCCATACCCACCGACCTTACTACATTGACTTTAAAAACCTTTGCAAGATTTAATATTTGAGTTTTAAAATTGCCTAATAAATTTAATTTGTCGCTAAATAAATTCGCTTTTTCGGATGCCCCCTTCATGGCACTCCCAACTTTGCCAACATCCCCGCCTACTGATTCAAGGACTTGCCCAGCGTTACCTACTGCATCAAACCCGTTTTTAAGATTCTTTGTTTCGTTGGTTACTTTTTTAAGGTTCTTATCCCCTAATTCTTTTACCTCTGTATTTACATTATCATAAGCCCCTTCAAGCGTTTGTAACTTCTTTGCAGCATCGGCATATTGAGTTGAATTTTCCCCATAGGCTATACCAATATCGGTAAGGTTCTCTTTCGCCCTTTCAAGTTGTATATTTAATTCTTTAACGCTTTGTTGCCCCGTTATCTGAACATCAATTTCCGCTCCTGTTACTATCTTTGCCATTTATAATACTCTCCTTACTATTGCATTAAAACTATTTACTTCGGGTCTTGAACCGCTTGCTGGCTCGTAATTCAAATATACATTAGTGCTACTTACCTCAAACATAAACTTTAGAATATCACCAGCATTAAAAGTTTGGGTTATTTCCATAGGCACTATAAAAGTTTTATTTGAATTTAACGTGCTGCTATGCCTTGCGCTATTAGGTAAGGCACTAAAACCAGAGCCACTATCTCCCTCTACCCACATAAAAAAATCTTCTGCTGAACCTCCAGAAATTCTATAAATTTGAGCATTAATATTAATATTGTATAGACCTCCCCTTTCTATTGTTATCTCGTTTCCACTAATTGAAATGCTATCTCCATTTAATGTACTTCCTGTAAGTGATATTTCCTTTGCTATTCCAGCACCATCAGCCGTCTGGTCTACTTTGCTAAATGCTGTTAAGTTTTCATTTGGTATAACGTTAACCCCATTAATATACAAGCTGTTCTCTTGAACCTCTAAACCATCTGAGTTTATTACAGTCGCTTGTGTAACCCCATCAGCTACATTTACATTGCTTGAACTCATAATTGATACAAGACCTATACCCCCGTAAGTGTTATTGTTACCGATTGCAATAGCGGTATCTGTCATTGTGTTATCCGCACCCCTATTAAACCCTGTATTCCCGCTTCCATTTAATATGCTTGAAGGAGTAGGAAAATAATCGCTAAAAGTATCTGTATCATCCCATCCACCATTAACTCCATTTTCGGTTGCTGGCTTAGTGTATTCAACTAACTTTAAGAACTCGCATAAAGTATCTTCTTTAGGCTTGTAATCATAGATTTTATTTAACCGGAAATAAGCATTATCAAAATAGTAAATCTTATCAAAGGTCATATTAGGGTATAGGTCCTCACCAATGTTTAACCAGGCTTTCACTATCTTACTATTCCTATCTGTTATTTCTTTGTATTGTTTAAGGTAGTACTGAAACCATAGGGTATTATTGCTATACTTTATTAATGGGTTTAAGTAATGTTGGTCTAACATTCCAAAAAGCCCATCCAAAGTAGGGTTTAATGGGTCATTAATATGCCCTATTAATGGATAACCCGTTTGAATATCTGTACCCGCTGAGTCTACAATATGATAAGGATTGCAATTTTCAATACCCTCGTATCTTAGGAATCTGTAATTAGATTTTTTTTCCTTATCCTGACCGCCTTGCTTATCGTAAAAGTAATATCTGATAATGTCATTCCACTAGTACCGAAATAACGCATAGGAGTAGGCGAATAACTTACCTTAATCTCTTTATCTGTTTTGATAAAATCGTTATCTACATCAAATTCCTTTGTGCCATAAGGCATTTCGTTTCTAAACTTATACAGCTCGTTTAAGCTATCTTTATCCTCTTTGTATGTAAAGATATACTTTCTTGCATCTAAAGCCCCCATAGGCAAATAAGATACCTCCTTATCGGTATTAATAACATCTTCTAAGTCTGTTACATCAGTTCCTAAATAATCATCCCTCGTTTCTACAACGTGCTCGCCTTGATCGTTCACATCTATCCAAAGGTTAAACGTGCGTATCAAATCCACCATAAATTGCTTTTGGGTTATTTTTCTATCGTAGAACTCTTGGAAGTCTACTGTTGAACCTGAACCATAATAAAGCGTTTTCGGTTGTATAAATAAAGTAGCCCCTATTGCCAAACTTGCTATACCCACACCTGAACTGTTTGCATTACCATAACACTCAAGGCTAAAGGTTAATGATTCGCCTGATTTTACAGGAATAGACTCTATGTATAATTGAATGCCACCCAAAACAATAGCAGGTGTGCTCGATTGTGTATATGCTATTCCGTTTTGACTAAAATATCTTGCCCCTGTGGTTGTGTTTGTTGCTACTAAAGTACTTGTAATTTCCACTGGTCTTAATGCCCCTGAATAGGATATAGTAATTGGCGTATCTAAAAGAACCCCATAGTTACCATCTACCTGTGCAGTAAATATACCCTGTATTGGTGAGGTATTCCAAGAATTTGAATTATCTTGATTCCCGCTTGTACTATCATTTGAGAAAACTAAATCAACGCTGCTTGTTTCAGGTGCTATTAATCCGCCTGTAGTTTGGGTTGCTGAGGTTTCTGATGCTTGTACCCTATAAAAGTCAATATCTGCATTAGTAAGCCCTAAACTTCTACCATTATAAGGTACTACCCAATTCTTAAATTCTGCACTATCAAAGAAACCCCCACTTGCATAAGTAGCCCCTGCATCTGCATAAATCTTATCTACTAATTCCTTTGCGTAAAGGCATGGAGTTGTATCGCCAACATCCCAGCTTGTAGTAGGGTCTGTTGAGCCTATTGTACCTTTGTATGGTCTTTTGTTAATTAAAGCGTGTACATATCCAGTACCCTTTGCAAAAGGTATTTGAACGCCCCCATCTATAATATTTTGATCCCACGATTTTCTTACAAGTTCCTTTGTTATTACATGGTTGTATCTTGTTAGGTCAATATCTGCCATAGATTTCCCGCTTATGTCTGCAAAGAAATCACTTACATTATTTATTATTTGGCATTGGTATTGTATTTCGCTCGTTTCAAGTATCTTGTTTATCTCGATTAAACGAATATAACCACGCATTTGTACAACCCCATCACTTTGATAGATTACGTTTGCACGTTTGTTAGGGTTAAAACTTGGGTCGTATTGAGTATCTGAGGTAATTGTTTCGTTTATCTCGTAGATATGCGTAAATGCTTTGTTTACCTCACTGTACCCTTGTATTGTAATTGTCTTACTCCATTCGCCTTGTCTTGTTTCAGGAAACATTACATCCGAAATGGATTTAGTCAAAGGTATAGGTATGGTAATATCTATTTCAATGCCTGGTGCTACCGCTGCGCCTGCAAGGTTATAATCTGATATGATTAATTTACCCATTGCCTTTCCTGTTTTTGGCTTTCTTCTACCGTTACGCTGAAATTAAATAGCCTATCGTATCGTTCGGATTTCTCTTGGTAAGAACTTTCAGAACATACTACCCTTATTGTTTTTGTACCATCGTTCAAATAAATTACAGGGCTGTTTACCATTTCAAGATAATTAGCCGATTCTTGCTCACTTATCCACTCGCTGTTTAATTTCCATTTGCCCTGATAGGTTATTTGATTGTTTACCCTCATTGCACTATCTAAAGCATATCCATAAGTTGTGGTACTTGTCATTTTAGACATAATGCGAGATGCGTTTTGCCTTGTCATTTGCTGGGTTACTTTGTACCCTTTACCCATTACTAAGGTTTCAAATGCTCCATTTTTATTTAGGTAGTAAAGTTCATAATCAGAATAGCAAGATTTAGAATAGTACGCACTAAAGGAATTACTTATTATCTCGTATCTGTAAGTAGCTTGTGAGCCTGCCCCTGAGTATAGTTCGACTGTATAATAGATGGTATCTGTATCTATAATAGGTTGCGACCCTGCTAATATTTGCCCTGCATCAATATCATTTAGATTTGAACCACTAGGAAAATACAAGAACCCCTCTTGCCATGTTGCAAAGGCTGTATAAGGATTTGAAATTTCTGTAACTGTGTTACCTACACCATTGTTTGCAGTTACAACCACTTTAACTATCGGTGCTGCTGATTCATGCCTAAAGGCTAACCATGCCAAACTATCAATTTTAATTTTAGAGGTTGTATTTAAGAACGCATCTACATAATCGGCAGAATTGTAACTTAGATAATTGTAGGTATTTAAGCCCATGTTTGTTACATAGATTTCTGAGTTGGTATCATTAAGATGCTCAGTACCACTATAATATTCCCCAAACTCAACTTCAACATAGGCAGCACTATTTGACATCTTAGTTACTTGGTCTAATCCTAAAGTAAAATCGAATGTAACTAAATTAGATACTATCCTATGAATATCAATGTACCCATTTGAATAACCTGGCGCACCTACAAATTCTTGCCTGCTAATTTGATCGCCTGCCTCGTTCTTAATTACTGCAATGTAATAATGGTCTGATACACCTGAGTTTGCAGAACTGATTACATAAGCACATTGATTAAATGCTGGCGTTACTTCGCTAGGTTCTTGCTGTATTGTTACTGCCATCTACTTATTAACGTAATTTTTAGGATAATCCCACATCAGAATTTATTGTATTGTGGGTTAAAAGCAACCGCAACGCTCACCGCAACAGTTTTGCCTAATGCCTCAGATATTGATTCACTTAAATCAAGCATCATTTTATCATTCACTACGCTAGTTAAGAACTTAGAACCTTTATACCCAAATCTCTTAATAGTACCACGTTTAGCGATACCCACAATTCCACTTCCATCTTTAGCTTCCCCACCTTTAGCAATAGCCCAAGCCATGCTCCTTTTCTTTTGTAAAACGCTTTGCCTTGATTGTGAGCGTGATGTCCTTACCTTGATTCCCCTTTGGGTAATCCATTCCATTATATTTTCAATAGGAGGCATCCCCCCTTTCGGTCTACCTGTTTCAGCAGCCTCCCAATGGTCTGCCATTTTCACTTCCAACTTATAGAAGTTATTTGCTGATTGACTAGAGAATGGTTTTATGGATGCGTAAAGCTGACCCGAAGTATTAAACTCTTTATCTTCTAAACTTTGCCTTATATCCTCTACAATGTCATTACCAAACCGAAACATTATAGCCTCCATTTGGTTTTCAATTACTACCTGTATTGGTTGTTCCCCTACTTGCTCTAAAAAAGGCGTTTCTAAAACTGACTTTTGTGATTTGGCTAAACTTCTATATTTGTTGCTCATCGTTCTATCGCTAAAATAAAGTTGAACACAAAAGGCAAATGCAACCCTAAACAAAAAGTATTATTTTCTGCACTTATTGCCACATTAAAAAACAGAACCTTTACCCTTAGGCTTTTCTTGTTTACAAAGAATGATACCTCTAAAAAATTGCTATCTACTTTTAATAATTTCATATTGTTCTTGTTCTATAATTTCCTCTAAATCTCTACCATCTTCATCTTGCAGAATATCTGCATACATACCGCAAGTGTACCATATTCTTACAACTTCTAATACCTGAAACTCATCTAATCCTAGTCTTTCAATTATGTTTTCTTCTATCATCGTTCTATTAATACCCCTAATTGATTTACCATTAATTCCTCATAGGTTTTCTTACCCTTGTACATTTGGTTTACTTCTCGCCTCTTATCATTAAAAAAGGTTTCGTAGTGCTTGTATTCATCGTATCGCATATTCATAAAGTAATCCCATTTTTGCCTATCACCTCTTGACATTCTATCAATCGTATTCAAGTAGTGCATAATTACGTCTGCGCTTGTAATTTTTGGTTTATTTTCTGCATCCTCTTCGTTAATATCTTCAACAATTTTTCCCTTGTCCCCTCGTAATTGGTCAAAAAAAAACCTGCAATAGATAAGGCTTTGCCAGCATCCACATTATACTTGATCTTCTCAGATAGTTTCTTGTGGTATTCTCTTGACTTGTCTTTGCGTATTGTATAGGTTGCCATTATCTCATGAATGTTTGATACTAAACTTTCCTCATCTACCCCTAAAGCTAAAGCCCCGTTAATATCCCCACTTGTGCATTTAAACGCATCTAATTGAACACGATAAATCCTCCAGCCTATTCTATACCATGCAAAGAAAGGACTTGGTTGTATGTCCTTGCGCTTGAAGAACTCAGTTAGCTTATTTAAAGGTACTTCTGCCTCTGCCTTTTCGTAAGATACTTTTTTTAGGATTGACCAAAACCATAGAGCTTTTTCTATTGGTTGTAAATCATCATCCCTTAGTATCTTGTAAACTTGTTGGTATTGGTATATTTTCATACTCTTGCTATCCTATATTTACCTTGATTCTTATTACCTATCAATTCGCTTGCTGCATACCTAGCTGCATCCATGCAATGATTAAAAGTATCTGCGGGCTTATTGGTAGTTTGACCTCGCTTATCCTTTTCAAATGAATACTTGCCCATCTCTTCTATTAAATTCGTGCTTTGCGAAGTTACGAAAATTTTATGACTTTGTAAGATTTGAACCCCAAACATTATGCTATCTCTGCCCTTTACTGCACCCCTTACACCTAAACCATAACGCCTTAATTCTGAGATACTTTTAGGCTCTGCACTATCAGCATAAACATTCCTTTTGTCTTTTAGCAAATCATAAATTTCGTTATTGTGTAGCCCCTTGCGATAAAGAACCTCATCCAAAATATAGGCATCGTTCCATTTGTAAACATCTATTGCAGCGGTTGGATCATTGGTAAACCCAAAATCTAAACCAGTACCCAAAAGCCTAACACCATCAGGTAAACTATCTAATACTTTCCAATCCTTGTAGACAGCGCCCTCAACTTGTCCTACTAAACCAAGCCCATACACCCTCCATCTATTAGCCCAGTAATTGCTCTTGATATTGCTTTCCTCAAATAGCTTATTAAACTCTAAATCAGGTTTATGAAAGCCTTTAGTTTTATAACCTAGAATAGATTTGCGCTCACTACGCCCCAAATATTCGTTATCGTCAAAAGTTAACGTAATGCAGTTATTTTCGTTTATGTAATCATCACCCCAAAATACACTATCAGGATTCCAATCTATTAAAGTTAAATCACATCTTGAAATAAATTGAACCGCTGTATCTAATGGCATTTTGTTTGCCTCATTAATATACAAAATATCACGCCTAAAGCCCTTACCTACATCGGTAACATCTGCACCTAAAAAATCTAAATAGCTACCATTAGGATATTCGTGCTTGCTCTCTGATCTATTGTAATCGTTTTGTGATTTGAATACGCCCCAATCTGTACAAATCTTTTTGTAGTCCATTATTGAGGTACGTTTCATCTTAGAAAGTTCTGAGGATAAAACAGTAGCCTCTTTAGGTGAAACCAATAAAGCCTGGATAATTAACTCTAATATGGAAATGGTTTTACTTGAACCCTGCCCGCCTTTAATTAAAAAAACATCTTCGCTAGGATTCCCATTGATAAGATTTAGTATCTTAAAATACGCCCTTGTGTATTTGTATTTATTCTCTGTTGCCAATGTCCGGTAGGCTAGGTATGTTTAATTCACCGCTTACATCAATGCCTTCTTTTAGCCCGTTAAGCCTTTGTGTTATGCTTGGATTGTAGATACTTACCATGCCACCCTCAATCTGATCTTGGCGTATAATAGCCTTTATGCGTGAACAGATGCCAATATAGGTATCATACAATTTATCTTGATTAGTAAAATATTGCTGCACTCCTTTTGACCTTACCCCCTCAAAAGTAAATACAAAATTATCGAACCCTTCGAAGGTTAAAGGCACTTCTCTTTCTCTGTAAACTACTTTACCATCTTTACCTACATAGTCTTGTACTAGCTTGGGTCTATTCTTTACTGATTCTTTGTACTGCATAAACAGTTCCCACATTTCATCGGGAGTTGCTATGTATTTCTTTTTGTTAGGTGGGTTATTCTTTGCCATGATTCTCTATTGCTTGTTTATACTTTCTTATTGGTTTTGTTCGTAGTATTCCTTAACCCCATCCGTTCCTTTCCTGGTATAAGCGTTTTTAAGCCTACGGAAATGGTTTATATTGCTTATCCTATCGGTTTTAGGTGGTAGGTTCTGCGCTATTGTTTTGAGGTTGTTTTTTATTTGCTTATTCATCTGTTTTTATCGGTTACTCTATGAGGTAATTGTTTCTCGCATACCTTTTCAAATACTATCGTAGCTTTTTCATCTAATCCCTCATTTATGAAATGAGTATGCGCTGCGATTAAATCTTTATCGGTGCAAGGAACGTCAAGCCACTTCTTAAACTCGCTGATACTCATGGTATCAATGTATAGTTTAATTACTTCTTGATCGCTTGGTATCATTCCTTATCTTCGGTTAAATCTATTTTCCACTTCTCCTCCAAATATACGTCTATTTTTTCTTTTGCTTGTTCATAGGTTAAATTGCGGTGTACTTCGCACTCTTCGCCCTCATGTCTTTCAGCTTTTAGTGTATAGGTTGGTTTCATTAAAAGGGTAAATCATCTTTTGAAGTTGGTGCAGCTATCGGCTGTGTATTTGATTGGGGTGCTGCTTGATCCGACCCCTCTTTATTTATTTTCCACCCTTGTAGGTTTACATAGTACTTACCATTGTACTCGTTACCTCGTAGGTTAATAGATACGTCCACAACATCGCCAGCTTTAAACATATCAAGTATGCTGGTTTTGTCCTTTACAAATTCAATCGCTAAATCTTGCGGATATTGTTCTTGTGTTGTTACTACTATTTGACGTTTAGTAAAACCACTATCAAAAGTCTGTGTTTCGCCTATTAGTTTAATTGTTCCTTTCATTTTGTTTTTCTTTGTTTTTTATACTTAGCTATGTTGCTATTCTCTTTCATGTAATTAACCACCAATTTAGTTACTGGCTTAACATCAGCTTCTAACATTCTGAAAGTTTTTTGAACTATCGGCTGTTTGTAGTTAATCGGTTTTCTGCCTCTTTTTTTCTCTACTTTTTCACTCATTATACTTGCAAATATAATTATTTAATGGTTTAAAAAATAATTGTTTTATACACATTATAAGTTACTT
>Ga0070747_1000536_pt1 | contig 18749 bp, 20 predicted proteins | sample VirMetDEL_Mar_31_FD_77321 | JGI IMG/M metagenome (GOLD analysis project Ga0070747, IMG submission 77321) | Aqueous microbial communities from the Delaware River and Bay under freshwater to marine salinity gradient to study organic matter... | ecosystem: Environmental > Aquatic > Marine > Coastal... | reverse complement strand
TGAGATGTTTGTGTAATGCCCGGCCAAGACGCCCTTGTGCTCCCATACGGTGAGTCGGTAAACCCGCCATGCATCCCATTGATCGAATTTCTCGGGCGTGTCGACCCCGGGGTAATCCGATGTAACGCCGATGTAAATTTGCCGGGCGATCTCCGGGTTCTCGTTGTCGGCGTAGAGCTCCGCAATGTGGCCCATCATGGCCCAAGGATTGATTTTGACGGTTTCTTGTTCGGGTTTCATTGTGTTGGTTTTATTTGTTGAAAAAATTGTCTTCAAGATGTTGTGCCGCTTTGATCACGGATTTCGGCACGGCCTTTGTTTTGGAGTGTGTGCGATAGTCCTCGACGGCCCCTGTGTCTTCGACGAGAGCAATGCTTCCGCCGTAGTTGCCGCACGGGCTCTCGATGTCGACCAATACGCAAGGGTCGCTGTATGGCTCCGCTGTGATGTTCCATCCGTTGACGGTGATTGTTGTGATTGTTGTTTTGTTCATAATGTTGGTTTCTGGTTTGCACCCAAAAACCCCGACCTTTTTACGGGTCAGGGTGTTGGGCTTGGTTTGATTAAAACGGGATCCCGAGCTCTTCGTTTTTCTTGTTGTCGTCGATCATTGCTTGCCACGCTTTCGCCTCTTCGAGTTCGGCTTTGAGAGTCTTGGCTTCGATTGCGGCTTTCTCTTCTGGCGATAATGATGCCCAGTTTGCTTCCCATCTTGCATCTTCGATTGCGGCTTCGGCGTCTCCGTCGATCTCTGAGGATCCGTATGCCTCCCGTATGTAATCCTCGCGGGCAAACATGACGTGGTCGTTGTGCTCTTGTTGGGCGTCGTGATAGTAATTGCTCATAATGTTTTGGTGTTGGTTGTTGGTTGTTGGTTGTTTCTGACTAGGGATGCATAATGGGACGGATCCGTTCCTTTTGCAAGCCCTAATGTGAAAAAAAGTGAAAAAAGTTTTTTAGTTGTAAGTGTATCCGTTTTCGTCGGGCGTGTGGTGTGGTGTATAGGCCGGGGTATGCTGCCTAGGTATGCTGCCTAGGTATGCTGCCTAGGTATGCTGCCTAGGTATGCTGCCGGTGTATAGGCCGGGGCATGCTGGCGGGGCATGCTGGCGTGTGTGTGGTGCATGCGTCCCGGTATCCTTCCGCGGCCCCGGGATAAGCGGCCGCTGCCTCTTCTGGCGTGTCGTATGAGTCGACAAACTTTTTGCAGTTTTGCCCGGCTAATACTGAGCTCTCGGGGTAAATGCTCCAATGGTAGACATTGACGCCTTGCGATTTGTTGGGTTCGATCGTGTATTCCATTGTTCGGGGTTTTTATGAGTTATATTCGAATGATTGCACGCAATACGTCCGAGCAATGTCCCGGTGCCTCTCGAAGACGGCGGGCCGGGCTCCGATGTCCGTCCCGACGAAATACGTGAGATACTTCTTTTCGCTCGTAGTGCGTTGTGCGTTGCGCTCGACGCTATTTGCTCGAGCCTTTCTCATTGCCTCCGTGAAATTTGCTTTCTCGAGTTTTTTGATTTTGGCTTTGAGGACTGAGTTGAGCTTCTCGAGATAAACGACCTTGCTGTCGATAAAAACGTATCCGTCGAGTTGTGCGCCCTCCGTGTCTATGTCCCCCCCGAGGCTTCGAAACTCTTTGACGAGTTCCCCTGTGCTTTTGGCTTTGTTGGTTTCGTTGTTCATTACACCCAAAAGCCCCGACCGTTTTACGGGTCAGGGTGTTGGGCTTGGTTTGATTAAAAGTTGTAATCGTAATACTCACACTCGCCGGGTTTCATGTTGCCGAAATTCGGCTTGATGCTGTGAGCTTTGATTTGACCGTTTTCGTCGCGTGTCCAGTCTTTGCAAGTAAGCGAAACGAGTCGGGGCCATTTCTTCATGTTCACTCTTTCGATTGATCCGTTGGGATCGGCTTCGATCTTGTATCGTTGTCTCCCGGAGGTGTGTCCGCTAAATCCGCCCGGTGTGAATGTGAGGGCGTCGGGCTCTCCTGAGTCGAAACCGTTGAGCAATGTCGCTTTGTTGCGTTGGATCGTGACGGTTTTTGCTGTGACCTTGATCACGACATAAGAGGCGACGTCGGAGTATCCGCTGACGTGTACTTGATCGCCGATCTTGTAGGGGTTGATTTGAGCGGCGGCGATTTCGTCGGCTGTAAACTGAGCGAATCGGGTCGGTATTGTGTTGGTTTTGTTTTTCATGACGGCGTGAGCATGGAACGTATCCGTTCCTTTTGCAAGCCCTAATGTGAAAAAAAGTGAAAAAGTTGCTTTTTGCCGCGGTTTGCTTTATAAATCAACTCTTGAGCGTGTCGCTCGTTGCCTTGTTTCGTGTTGGTTCTCGTAAGTTGTGCAACGACGGCACGCCTATTTTTTGCTCACGACTTGAGTTTTCTCATGAGTGAGCTTTTCATTGCGTTGAATAGTTGCGCGTGATCGACCTCGAGATCGGGCGGCATTTTCCTCGTCGTGAGCTGTGTGCCGCTCTTGCTGAGTTCCTGCCATCCGTGCCCCTCCGGGATCTCGTCGACGCTCTTGACCACTCCCTGAGCTGTGACCCATACAAATTGCGTGCATTGCCCCTCGTAATGTTGCGTTTTTTTGTCGGCTATGAAATCGGCCCGGGAACATTTCACCTCGTATCCAATATACGACGGCTTGCGCCATGAGACGCGGACGACCCAAAAGTCGAGTCGTCGCCTTGTGACCCCGGCGTCGAATTGACCGCCCTTCGCTGACATTGCTTCTTTAATCACGACGTCGTCGAGGTGTCTTGCCATGAGCAAATTCTCAATATCGAGGTTTGCTTGCCCCGTCGGGGTGATGATCCCTGAGCGGGTTGCTCGCTTGCGCTTGGTTCCCCAGTTTGCCCGCCGTCGTCGTCTCATACGCTCTTGCGTCTTCCAAAGCCCCCGGTGAGGGCGTTGATCTTCTCGCTTGCATTGAAAAAAGTGAGCTTGTGAGCGTCGGCGTGTCCGCGTTGCTGCAAAAATGCGACTTGCCTCGGCGTCGCGAGGTTTTTTATCCTGCGCTCTTTTATCTTTGCAATGATTGTCGACGCCTCTCCCTTGGTTGTGACTGTGAGCGGGTTGATCCCGACCCTTTGCAAAGTCTCGAGTTGTGCCTCCGTTGGCAATTGCGCCTCCCATTTTGTCCGGGGCCTGTATTCCAAGAGCTCGTTTTGATCCAAAATGCCCGCCATTGTCCGGGCGTCGTATGTCTTCGCCCCATTTTGCCCGGCTTGCCTGAGTTTCTCGATCAGGGCTTTCTTTGTTGCGATTTCGCATTCGCTCATGACGTCTTGCAAATTGAGCTTTTTCTGAGTCGAGGATCCGAATCGGTTGAGCTGGTCTTGCATTGCTGCCTCGATTTCGTCGCCCCGGGCGGCGAGGGCCGCGGGCCTGATGACTCCGAGCGATTCGAATTGATACAAGAAATCGAGCAATAAACAATCGGACTTGCCGGGGGCGTTGCGCGTCCCCCTCCCGACCATTTGCTGATATGCGACCCGGCTCTTTGTCGGCCTGAGCACGATCACGCATTCGATGTCCGGGCAATCGTATCCTTTTGTCAGTAAAATCGCATTGTTGAGGACGTCGAATTTGTTGTTTGCGTAGTCCTCGAGGATTTGTTTCCGCCTCTTGCTCGTGCCGTCGATATGCTCGCTCTTGATCCCCCGCTCTTCGAGCCTCTTGTCGAAATCCTTCGACATTCTTATATTTGGATGAAAAACGAGAGTTTTCCTGTCGCTGGCGTGCTCTTGCCATGCGTCAATGATCGCGTCGAGGTATGGCGTCATTGCGTGATCGACCTCGTCCTCGTCGAGCCTTTTGTCGATCTTCGAGGTATCGACCTCGAGGGGAATACTGCAAACGGTGATCGGGCTGAGGTGCCCGGCGTTGATCAGGTCAAAAAGAGAAATCTCGTAAGGGATCGACTCGTAAAATTTCAAGAGGTTTTTCCCGTCCCCCCTTTCCGGGGTTGCTGTGATCCCGAGGATCTTTGCCCCGCCGTTTTTGAAGTGCCCCAAAACTCTTTGCCATCCCTTCGCCATACTCAAATGGGCCTCGTCGGCAATGACCATGCCGAAATGATCGGGATCCCATTCGGCAATTCTCCCCTTTTTTGATAATGTCTGAATGCTTCCGATTACGATGTCGGCTTTGCGACTCGCCCGTAATTGTGCTTTCTCGATGTCTGGAATAAGGCCCGCGGCGTCGATCATCTTGTCCCGGGCTTGCTCGACGAGTTCGTCGGTATCGGCTAAAAACAAGACTTTTTTGTCCCGGTGCCTGATCACTGAATACGCCAAGGCCGCGGCCATGATCGTCTTGCCCGCCCCGGTTGCGGCGACGCTCAGGGCCGTATCGACTGGGTCGTTGCCGTCGAGGCCTTTGTAAAAGGCGTCATAGGTTTTCCGACAAAACTCTTTTTGATATTCCCTGAGCTGAAATTTGAATGCCATTTTTTAAATGGTTGCCTTGACCCCCTCCCGACCTATTCGTCCGGGCTGTGTGTTCACATTGTCATGTGTGTTTGATGCAACGGGGGTCAAGGCTTTATCCCTAACGGGGAAATTTATGTTGTTTTAGTGACGCTCACTTCCCATCCATTGACGATCGTCGTGAAATGAGATTTCCCGGGAGTGTCGATTGCTCGGAAAATGAGGTCTTTGATCAGGCTTTCGCTCGTGATTTCCGTGTCGAGGTATCGCAACGCTTTTGCTGTTGTCCATCCCCGGACGATCATCCCTTTGACTTCGCGTTGCTTTGCGTTGTCGAGTGCAACAAAGTCCTCGAGCTCTTTTGCTTTTTTGAGGACAATGCCGTCTCTCAGGGCCCGAACAAATTCCTTGTCGTCGAGCTCTCCGAGCGTGTCGATCATGCCTTGCCTGTCGCTGTCGCCCCGGGCTTTGTTGATTTTCACTTTCTTGACCGCGTTGTTTAAATCGACTTTGCCGCTTTTCACGTCCTCGAATGCTTCCGGGTCGTCCTTTTTGAGTTTCTCCGCTCTTTGCACGCTCCGGGGGCTTGCTCCTACTTTCTCCGCTGCAATGACTGAGCTGTATCGGCCAACCTCGCCACGTGGCGAGGTTGATTTTTGCTTTTTGAGCCTCGCTTTTTCGACTTTGATTTGCTCCGCGAGCTCGGCCCCGATGACGGCTTTTTGAGCCGGGCTGAGGTGCCGACGTCGAATGTTTGCGTCGAGGACGACAATCTCGGGAATGAGGCCGTCGCGCTTTTGGTCGTATGGCCGATACGCAAACGGGAGGTCGAGCTCTTCACATGCCCGGTATCTGTGCCTCCCGTCGAGGATTTGCCCGTCGAGCATGATCCCCGGCTCTCGTTGCCCGTTTTCTGCGATCGATTCTTTGAGCTCTGAATACTCGAGCTCCGACATTTCCGGGACGGCTAAGGCCAGTTTGTGACATTCGATTTTTTCTTTGATCATGTTTTTGTGTTGTTGTTATTGCCCAGAGGTTTGCATTGTCTTTACAGAGTCGAAAAGTGCAAGAGCGTGTCCGAGTGAGGGTTGCTGATATTTGTCGATCCCATCTCTGAGCCATCTGCTCACGGTATGCCGAGCAATGTTTTCTCCGCTCGACTCGCTGATCATACTCGCGAGCTTTTGTACGCTCCCGTGATTTGCTTTGACATATGCCCGGACGCCTTCGAGTGACTCGAAAGCCCGGGATCGGCTTGATTGTTGATTGTGTGACATGATGTTTCTATTTAAGAGGGGCTTGCCCGTTCCGTCAAGCGTCGAGATCGTCACTTTTCAGGTTGTCGAGTTTGACGATGAGAGGCAAATAATCAAATGACCCCCCGCCGTCGGTTTCCGGGATCTCGATTGCCGTCTCCCATGTGACGCTTTTCCTGTGATCGAGTGTGATCTCGATGTCGGCAATCGTGAGGATCCTCGCGCTCTGCTTCTTAAAGCAATACCAAAAAACCGCCGTCAGTCCGCCCGCGGCCTCCCATCGTTTCATTGCTGCGAGTTGCTTTGCCGTGACCCCGCTCTCTCCCCCGACTGGCAATGTCGGCTTTTCTGTGCTCTTGGCTTCGATCATCAAAAGACGCCCGCCGTCTCTGAGGGCCCCGATATAGTCGAGAAACGGGTTCGGCTTGAATATTACGCGACGCTTGAAACCTCCCCCGAGCACGCTGACGGGGGGATCCACTTTGACGAGATCGGCTATGTTGCGCAATCTGTATTCGAGATGTATTGCCTCGAGCATTTTCTCGACGCTCTTGCCTGTGTTTTTTGCGTTGCTTCGTTCAGCTTTCATAATGATGAGGATTTGCGAGCTTGCTGATCACGATGTCGACAAGGGCCGATCTTGCCGCTTCGATGTGTACGCAACGACGCGTACCGAGCCCGGGTTGCCCTTCGATCTTCGGCCTGAGTCGGTAGTCGAAATGCTCACAAGAGCATTCTCCGTTGCCTCTGAAAGATCCGAGGTCGACGAGGTGCTCGAGCTCCGGGCGGCTTTTGCTGATCACTCTCATTCTCAGAGGTGAGTCGTGAGGGTAAACCGTCAAATGTTTCCATTGCGAGGGCTTGAGCTCTTCGTTCATTATTTGATTCTCCTTTGCCCGAGGCCGTTGAGCGTCACGAGTAAGCCGAAAAATCGGATCGCCGAAAGCGACCATACGCCCGCGCCCTTGTAAGCTGCGACGCAAATGACGATCAAAACTGCCGTCTCGGCCCATATTGCGAGGCTCGTATATTTTTGACCTTTGAGCCTGTATGTGTTGGACATTGCAACAACGACAACGAAAAATGCCCCGGTAATAAGGATCCACATTGCCAAAGTTCCGCCGAGCAAAAATGCCGCCCCGATGATCCCGAGCAATTCGATCAGGGTGATGACCTCAAATTGTTTTGTGTCGCTCATTTGCTCAGTTGCTTAAAACGTAAAGTGTCGCGTATCCGAGTAAAAATCCGAGGTGCAATGCAATAATGAAAGCAATAAACGGAGCGTTTCTGTGCTTTTTTATTGTTCGCCATCCGATACGGATCTTTTTTTGCTTCGGGTTGATGTATGGTATTCTGGGTATTCTCATTTTATTTTGTTGGAAATAGATCGACCCGGATCCCTTGTTGTGCCCGGTTGCAAATTGCCATCCCGATCGTCGGGTTGTGGAAACTCTCGACCAGCTCGAGCCCGTGATACTGAGTCGTGATGATCGTTTTGATCCCCTTCGCTCTCACGCCCTCGAGTAAACTCAAAAGGTGCTCGTCGCTCGAGGCTGTTTTTGCTGTGTTCCCGAAATCGTCGAGGATGATCAAATCCGCGTCGAGGAAATCACGCTTGAATTGAGAAAACCTATCATTCCCCGAGGCTGCGTCGATTGCTTTTTGCCTGAGATCGCTTGCTTGCCAATATCCGACTTTGAGCCCTTCGAAATGAGCGGCCTTGCCGAATAAAAACGCGGCGGAGGTTTTGCCAATCCGACTTGCCCCTTTGATGTAAAGACTCTCGGGGCTTGCCGGGTTCCATTGCTGATAAACCTCGAGCAATTTGTCGGGCATTTTCCCGACCTCGACCCGCTTGTATCCCGCCGGGCAAATTTTATCCCATCTCGCGATTTTGCAAGCGTCGCTTTTTTTTGAGCTCTCGACCTCGAGCTGTCTCGCTTTCTCTTCGGCTAATTGCTCACAATCCGAGCAAAGCAAATCCTCGTCGGCCTTCAATTGCTCTCTGCATTGGCAACACGTATTTTCATTGTCAAATAATCCCATTTTGGTTCTCGTTGGTTGTTGTTCATTGTGTATCGTTGGCGGCTCACATAAGCAAGTCAATATTCTCTCCCGGGTTGACTTTTTTCTTGAAACCCGAGCCGATCTTCGGAAATAGCCCCGTCCATCCGCTTTGTATTGAGGCGTCAATTGCCTCGAGACATTGCTCGACTGTGTATTTGTTGAGGTTTATTTTCATTCGCTTCTCGGCCCCGGGCGTGAGCGGTTTCTTTTTGCTGATCCGATACTCGGCCCATTCGATCCACGCGAGAGCGAAATCCCAGTTGTCCCGGAGTTTTGGCTCGAAGCCGTCCCCGAGTTTTGCCCATGTTTCTTTTTTGGGATCCAAATCAGAAACCTTTTTATTTGGTTTTCTATTTGTTGTTTTTATATGTCTACTTGATTGGTCAGATTTGTCCAATGGGCATTGGTCAGATTTGTCCAATGGCCATTGGTCAATTTTGTCCAATGGGCCCGTCCCTTGTTGTTCATTGTGTTCGTCTCTGTGCTCGACGGTGCTTTTGTTTGCTATTGAATACCATTTTGTTTGATCGTATCCGTTGACGTTGTGGCAATCGCTGACAACGGCCCCGGCGTCTTCGAGCTTGGTGAGTAATCGAGCAATTTTGCGACGGCTCCAAAATGGGTAAAGTCGCGTCAAAGTCTCGGCCGAGTTGTATGTCCAATACTTGCCATCTTTGAAGTTTCGCCGCTTTGCTTGGTTTGCAAAAACCCAAAACCGAATATTGCTGAGTAAGACTGACGCCTCGACGCCGTATTGCATGGCGTCGTCGACGTCAAAGTTGTAACTTATTGATTTTTTCATGTGTTGGTTCTCTTTGTCCTTGTTGTTGGTTGTCGCTTGTTTTCTAGTGCAATTGTCCGAGCGTGTCCATGTTCGCGATCGGCAAAAGGCCCGTCTCTGATTATCGCTTTTATCGGAGGCGGGCCCATTGTTTAAACAAACGTCCCCGACCTTGTCAATCCGCTTTCAACTCGGCCCGTAAAATCAGGCTTCGAGCTTGCGCAACTCACAGACAAAAACCTCCGGGCCCGGGTTGATGCGACAAACGCGAGCCTTCGAGCCTCGTCCGTCGGCGGCAATGCTCTCGAGTCGGCGTGTGCAATCAAGACGAAATCCCATTCCCTCCCCTTGCTGGCGTGCATAGTCAAAACCGGGATCTTGTCGTCGTCGACGTTGTCCGCGAGATATTCGATTGCGGCGTCTCTGAGGCGTTGGACGGCCTCGGGGCCTCTCTGCCATTGATCGGAGTCTTGCGACGCCGCTGAGGCTATTTTTGAGGCCGCAACGGCCGAAATCCCCGAGATCCTGAGTGCGGTTTCGAGATTTGACCCGGCCGTGACGAGAGGATCGTATCCCCCGGGCCCTTGTCCATAGATTGCCTCCCATGCTTTGAGGTATTCGGGCGTCGGACTGGCGACGAGTGCAACTCCCGCCTCGATTGCTCTCTTTTCCCTGTCTCCGAGATTGCCCCTCACGGCTGTCGGTAGGCTGCGCCCGTTTCGGAGTGCGTCGGCGATCCGAATTGCGTCGTTGTTGTATCTCGTCAAGATCGCGATCTCCTTTGCCGGGGTTCCATCATTGAGCAAATCCTCGACGATGTCGCCGATTGCTGTGATCTCTTCGCTTGCCGTGTTGTATTCCTTGAAATACGCGACGCCCTCTCCTTCCGGGGTTTCTTGCAAATCCGATTTTGTGAGCTTGTTGACGCGATCCTCGACTTGCTCGATGATTGCTTGCGCGTGATCACAGATTGCGGGGTTGCTTCGATAGTTCGTTTCGAGGATTACGTGCCCGCCCCATGCCTGAGCCTCCCGGGCCATGACCTCGAGATTTTCGTGATTGCTGCCTCTGAAAGAGTAAATACTTTGATCGGAGTCTCCGACGATAAAACGAAACGGGGCTCGCATTGCCCCATAGCATGCATGATCTTCGTCGGAGGTGTCTTGATACTCGTCGACATATATCGCCTCGAAAGGCCGAAACGAGCCCGGATCCTCTGAGAGATTCTCGTTGAGCAATTCCGTCCCGACGAGGATCAATCCGCTGACTGGGCAAATTGCTTTTCGCTCGAGCCCTCGCTTGATTGCTCTTGCTGCGATCGACATTTTTCCCGACAACGGTTTCCCCTCGATGAGTGCGCTTTTGACCTTTGCGGCCATGCCGTCGGAAAACGACAAGCGTTTGAGCTCGAGATCGATGATCTTTTTGTATGCCGTATCGTCGATCGCTTCGAGTATCTTGCCGTGCTGTATGCCGTATCTCAGGCACCATCCATGAAGCGTCCCGACGTATCCGGGCCGGGGGATCCCCCGCTTGTCGATTCTCTCTTCAAACTCCCGGGCGGCGGCGACTGTAAATGTAAAGACTCCCATTTTCGAGGGGTTGACGCCCCGAACGCGAAAGTCTCGAGCAATCCTCTCGACGAGTGTCGCTGTTTTACCCGATCCCGGCCCCGCCGTCACGACGACAAGCGGGCTCTCGACCTCGACGGCCTTTTCTTGCTGGTTGTTTAGGATCATTTGACTGATATTTTGTGTCCGATTTCGATTGCGCCCTCGTGATCGATGAGCACTGCCTGATCGATGACTCCGAGTTTGATTGCTTTCGCGCAATTTTCCGCAAATTGCTTTCTCAGCTTTATCGTCATTCTCGCGATCTCGTCGGCAATCAATATTTTCGCTTCGCTTGCGTTCGCGATTGCCGCTTTGATTGCGCACCCCGCGGCCAATTGCTCGGCCCCGCTGAGTGTCGAGAAATTGATGAATTGCCCGTCGCGCTCGACCCCGATGTCGGATCCCGACATTGCGAGCTTGCCTTGCATGACGCCCCGCAAAAAGACGGCCGTGACTTTCGCCATTGGTGCAAATGCTGACTTTGCCGCTTTGAGCTCCGCCTCTTTGATGGTCTTGATTAGTGAGGCAAATGCCGATTGCTTGCTCTTGTTTAGCTTGAGACGAGCCCGGCTCTCAGACTGGCGTTTCCTATCGTTGACGAGTTTGCTCCCGCTCTCTCGCTTGCTCCTGAGCTCGGCGAGAGCTTGCTTTTTGTCGTCTTGATCCTCTTCGAGTGCTCCGATCTCGCTTTCGATTGCCGGGATTTCGGCCTCGCGAGTCGAGAATGCCCGATGGTGATCCCATTGCTTGCGGATCTCTTTTGCTTGTGTGATTTGCCTCGCGAGCTCGATGAGCTTTGCTCTCATTGCTGAGGTGTCTTCGACTCCCGTTGCTGGCAATTGCTTTTCCAAGATCCTGAGCTCGGCCTCTCCGACGTTGATCTCGAGAATTGCTTCCCGGCCCCGGACGACCTGAGCGGCGATCGTGACTTGCTCGACCTCTGTCTTGCAAAAATCGAGTTCTTTGTCGGCTTTGGTGATTTCCCTTTTGATCCCGGCGATCTTGCTCTTGCTGATTTTCTTGATTGCCGCCTTGAAATCCGAGCCCTTGCTCTTGCAACATGGGCATTCTTCGGCCTCGAGTAGATCGTCCCGTTCTTTCTGAGCAATCTCGAGCTCGTCCTCTTTCATGAGCTTCGTCGCCTTGGCTTGTGACCATAGGTTTTGCCGATCTTGGATTTGCTTCGACCAGTCGACTTTCTTGTCTTTGTTGCCGATCCACGGGTTGAGCTCTTTGTTGTTTTCGGCGATTTCGATATACTCGAGATTGTCGTTTTCCTTTTTCGTGAGATACGCTTTGAGCGTTTTGCATTTCTCCGTGATGTCCGCAAACTTGCTCTCTTGGTTTTTGGCTTCGTCGACCTTTTCGCCGAGGTCGAGGTATTCACCCTCGAGATTCTCGACGTCGTCGAGTGTCGGCTCTTTTTGGGAGGGCTTGCTTGATTGCTTGCTTTTGAGCTCCGTGAGCAATTGGTTTTTGCTGTTGAGCTTTTTGCTCACGTTCTCGAGGGCCTCTTCGGTGAGCTCGATCTCTTTTGCTGTCGGCGGCTCGATTTCGTCGTCGTCAAGTCCGAGCAATTCAAGCCCGGAGATTGTCTCTTCGAGCATTTTTTTCTCGGCCCTGAGATCCCGGCGGATCTCTTCCGCCTCTTTGCGTTGCTCGTCAAACGTGAGCCCAGATCCTCTCCACCCTTCCGTTAGGTGAGAGTCTTCGGAATTGTTGATTCGCTCGGCGAGCTCGTCCGGGGTTGTCGTTTCGACGACTGGCAATGTCCGAGCGATTGTCTCGAGCTTGTTGTTAAGAGGGGCTGAGATGAATGCCTCGACGTCAAAGGATCCAATCTCGAGCTTTATGTCCTTCGCGCTCCCTGTGCTCTTGAGGCTTGTGCTCTCTTTATTGAGGCCCCATGTCCTCGTAATGACTCCGCCGTTGTCAAACTCGACGCCGACTTCCATGACGGCCCCGGGCCCCGCTAGTAATGCCGTCGATTTGTTGGTTTTCCCTAGTGAGGGGTGATGTCCGAGCATGCCGATAACCATTGCGTCGGTGATCGCGGTTTTGCCGCTTGCGTTTGCTCCGCTGATGACTGTGAGGGGCTCGATCTTGTGATCGAATGTTTGCCCCTTTACGTTGACTCCGTGAATATTTGTGATTTTCATTTTTTTGATTTGTTGTGATTATCGCCCCGTCGAATGTTTGAGCATGGCGTCGGCCGCTTGCTCGGCGTATTTCCACGCCGACGAGAGTTTTGTGTTCGGCTCGATCGACATGTGCAACTCGACCGTCACGGGCTCGTACTCGTGCTTTTGGCGGACTTCCCGGTAAGTGATCCCAGTCACGGCGACGCCGTCGGGGGCTGTGTGTATTTCTTGGCTCTTTACGGGCTCAGAAACGGGCTCAGGGGCCTCGTGCATGTCCGGGTAATATTCGGGCTCGGGATCGACGACGGGCTCTTGAAATGGCTCGTCGTGCATTGTTTGAGGGGGATCGCTTGGATTTGCCACGGCTGCGCAACTTGCGGATCTCGTGACCCTGAGTTTTCGCGTGACGGTTCCTTGCGGATATTCGTCGTCGTAAACCTTGACCCCGTGTGTCCCCTTGTCGGTTGTATTGCTGGCAATCGCAATATATGAGCCTTTCATTGACTCGGGCACCTCCGGGCGATCCTTGAATTGAATTTTGATTGCATCCCCGGCGTCGTCAACGAGTTCGCCGTTCTGAATACTCCATTCTCCATGTTCGTGAGTTCCGCTTTTGCGATCAAAAATACGTGACAAAGTCCCGGAAATCCCGGAGATGACTTGCCCGTCCATCATTTGCGTGATTTGTGCCACGCTTGCGTTTTGTTGGTTCATTGCGGGGCGAGCTTGAGCCGTCCGCGTCCCCTTTGCAAGTCCTAAATTCCAATTTCGAAAAGATTTTCCCCCGGTGCTACTTCGGCCCGCCCGGTGAGGATCCTGTCGTCGAAATCATCCGCGACGAGGTATTGATTGCTTTTCATAAAAAAACACGTCGGGATCCTGAGCTCTCCGACGAACTCGAAATCGACGACTACCTTTTGCCGATCGATCGGTATGTCGACGTCATAGTCTTCCGTTGGCAAGGCCAATTGACAAATTACGTCCCATCTCCCCCCGCCGCTAAATCCCCGGGCCTCGCCGTTTGTGTCATAGTTTGCCGGGGCGTATCCGTCTTGTCGTGAGATTGATATTGATACAGCATGACAAGGCTTTTCGACGTCGTCGATGTTGACCTTGACCTCGAGCCCCCCGAGCGGCCTGTGAGGGGTTTCGGGCTCAGTGACGACGAGGGCCGTGTTTGGTTCCCTCGCGGTTCTGGCTGAGAATGTTGTTTCGAATGCAACGATTTTCCGTTTCTCCGCCGAGACTGTCATACTTGTGATCCGGGCGTCTTCGAATCTTTGCAAAACTCCGTCGGGAGTTGTGACCTCGATCGTGAAAGAGGGCGGATCCGTGTCGGGATCGAGTATGCCGCCAAATGATCGAATGAACAAAAGTTTCGCGGCGGACGGTGCCATTTCGTGCAATACCGTGATTTGCCAGTTCCAAGCGGTTTGCCTGTGTCTTAAAATCCCGCCGTATGCATCACGGGGGGCGTTGGATCCGATTATTTGTCGACTCATTGCCGCCTCGGCGACTCTCAAATGATATACTTCCGACGCTCCCGTTTCTTGGATCCGGATTTCTGTATTTCTGAGCTCGTAAGCGGGCATTTTTTCAAAGAGTCGCGTATGCTGTGACGTTCACGCCCGGTAGGATCCTGATCGCGATTGCCCCGGCCGCGTTAACTGTGAGGACTGGCGTCCCTACTGGTTCCCATGTCCCGGGGACGATGACTGTACGAGGGCCCGTGTTAAAGTGCAAAATCAAGAGTATATTGTGCCCCGGGTGTTCGTTTGTGATCCCTGTGATTGTCGTGTTATTCGCCGAGATGTCCATTTCTTGCGTTCGCGCTGTGTGCGCGTCGATCGCGAAACTTGTCGAGGGCGAGAGCACGGCGTGACTTGCGACGTAATCGTCGAGGATCGCGAAATTTGAGTCAATGATCCCTTGAACGTTTGAAGTGCCCGCGGGCAATGTCTCCATTCCTGTATGTGATAATATTGCCATTTTATTCTATGGTGAGCGGTTCCGAGCTTTGATAACCCGTTACTGTGTATCGAGAGTAAATATCAACAACACGCGACCCTGTCACTCCCAAAACCTTTATTCGCAATGTCCCGGTTTTTGAGTCTGTATTGCTTTGAGGGATAAAGTTGTAATCCGCGACGCCGACGGCGGGCGAGAGGCCTGAGAAATAAGTGCCTCCGAATGTTTCGTCGCTGATTATCGACGCCCCATCCCTGACGACAATTCGGGCCCCTTGATTAGTATTAAGCGTTTTCAAATCGAAAGATGTTTGAATGGTCAATCGATGCATTTCTGAGGTGAAACTCCGAGGCCTTGCGTCGATTGTCCATTCGCCCCCGGCTTTGACCGTCCGAGCCTCTGACATTGTCATGGGCCGGGCGTATTTGTATTTGATATTTGCTGTCGGGTTGATTGAGGCCCGGCCGAAATACCCGGAGATCGTGTATCTTTCGATGTCAAACTCGAGATCGGTTTCGAGCGGGATTTCCGTGAGGCTTATTCGGTTGACGCCCGGGATAGTCGGGAAATAATAACCTTGTGCGCCTATCGAGTGAGATTCGATTTTTGTTCCGAATACCCCTCGGACTAAGGTTTTGACTTCGACCCCTGTGACGGTTTCGATTGCGTATCCGAATTGCATGATCTCGTTGCCAATGAATAGGCACCCGGCCGAGGTTTGCGTGAGAAAGGCAATATGGTTGTAATCATTTTGCACAAGATTCGAGATGTTTTCGATCCTCTCGCGTTGCCACACGTTCGGGACTGTGAAGTTGATCGATTGGTTTCTCAGTATTGCGGGCCCGGCGGGCAATGCCGCGTCGAGTGTCATACCATAAGCCGCGGGGTCGATATCTTTGTAAAAATCTGTAAATATGGGCTCTCCCGCTTTCCGATAAACGGCGTCGGTTCGATACAAATCATCCGATTGAGCGTCGAGAGCGACAAGAGCTTGAGCATATCCGAGGCTCAAAGAATATGGCAATTCGACGATTTCGAAATTTGATATTTCCCCGGGGTCTTCGTTGCCCGACCAATCATCGCCATAGTTGAGGTCGTCTTCCGAGAGTGGCTCTTGATTGACGTATGAAGGCGTCGGTACGACAAAGTCCTCTGGCACGCCGACGTATGGCGTCGCGTAGTAATCCTCTTTTAAGCTAATACTGAGCCCCTCTGGGTCTTGTTGCTCGTCATTGATCTCGACGACTTGCCAGTATGAGGTAGTCGGTTGCCCCCCGACGTAATCGTCAATGATAAATTCGACAAAGGATCCGGGCTCGAGATCGGCATGAAACCTCGTGAGCGTCCCTGTCAACTCCGCCGCCGGGTATGACGACTCGTTGAGCAATTTGTAAACCTCTTTTTCTGCCGTTTTACGATTCGAAAAACCTTTTAAATTGACTTGCCTCGAGTTGATCGACCCGGCCATTTGAATTGATGCCAAATCTTGAGCCGAGACGATTTCGTCTTGATAGTTGTTTTTGCGATTGATGAATGTTGCCCTGAGCTCGTTGATTGTGCCCGCCCATGCTGGCCTCGTGAGTTTGATGTCAATGATCTCGTCCCTCGTGATTCTTATGAGGGGGTTGTATGCCGTCGACGTGTCCCCTAGTGCGAGGCACGTCATGATCTCGCCTCTTGTAAAAACCGCGAGTTGCGCGTGATTTCGCACCATATCGATGACTTTCTCGACGGATCCTTGTGACCCGAGAGAATAAGAAATACCGATATTTTGGGCTGCAAAATATTTTGACGCTGATGAGAATGCCGGGAAATCGAGTTTGCTCGCCTCTATGCCGCGGCCCCATAGTTTATCCGTGAGCAATTCCCAGACGATCGCGGCAGGGTTTGCGTCTTTGTATGCTTCGTGCTGAGGGTCGTCGCTGCCTCTGACTCTGAAATCTGCGACTGGGTACTCAATTCCGATTTCGTTTTTGCATGACGGAAGCCTGAGCAATTCAAAGAGCAAAGTTTGCGGCCGGGCTTGGTATCCCATATACCATTGCGGCAGGTGAGCGAAACAAATATTATTGTAATCCGACCATTTATCATCGTATTCCGACCCCGATTTTCTTTTCTGGTCTTTGTATCCAAAATAAAAATTGATAGTCCCCTCCATCTCGTCGCCTTTCAAACTGAATGTTTTTGAGCTCCCCGACGGTTCGACGGCCCCGGTTAGTATTCCGCCTTGATCGTAATAAAGCCCGACGGACGGCCCGGTTGTGACTGGCAACAAATCGGCCGTCACGAGTTTGACGGCGTCATAAACTTGATTTGAGCTCGTGTATCCGGGAGGGTTCAAATCAACAACGGCGTAATTCCCATTAAAATTTGGTTGCTCTGTCATGCCAGAAATCGAGACGAGCTCCCCTTGCCCGAGGCCCATTTCTCTGACGGTTCCGATAATGATCAGATTTGACGGTTCGTTTTCGTTCCAAATTGCCGACCTGATCCCTTGCGTCGTGAAAGTCGGGGCTGTCGAGCTCGAGATTGAGCCTTTCCATAAACTCTCTTCCCCGGGGTTTGCCCATACTCCAGTTACTTGATCGACCGGGCCCATGCATATCCCGTAATCGTATGTGACGTAATACTTGTATCCGGTAGTCACGTCGTCCGAAAACCATCCGCCGTCTTCTACTTGTTCGTCAGATATGAAAGTATTTTTGTCCATTCTGAGCACGTTTCCCGGGATCCTCACGGTGCCCCAAATTACGGGCACGACTCGAGCTTCGGTTGTTGTCGCTGTGTCGAGCTCGTCTGGCCTGACGTCGTCCTGCTTTGCGCTGCCGCCAAAAAGCATTTCGGAAATTGCCCATGCCCCGAGCCCGATCCCGATTGCAATAGCCGCCGACGCACCAAAAAACGCGGCCCCTCCCCAAGCTAATGCCCCGATCAGAATCGGGATAAACGCGAGGTGTTCGAACATGAGGGAATATTCCATTATTTATGTATTACAATTTTTTAAAGATTAAGAAACGGATCCCCGCTGCCGCCCTCTGGGACGAGGGCGTTGAGAATGCTAGTGATATTGCCCGTTTTATTCGTACCCGCTTTTAATCCGTGTATGTGAGAGTTGCGGTTCGGGATATACGGGAAACCTCCAAAGTTCGCGGCGTTTGCAAACTTTTCGTGACAAGCGGTTTTTGTCCTCGCGCACCCCGGCAAAATTCTCACGCCGTCGCCGTCTTGTATCTCCGGAAGCCAATTGTTTGTTATGAATTGCAAATTTGTCCCCCCGTCTGTGATTTCGGCTTTGACGACTGTCACTTGCACCCCCGTCGAGTCTTGTTTGATCGTCCCGTTTACATAGTATTCAATATCTGGCCCGTTCACTCCTATGACTTTGATCTTTCTTTGCTGCCGATCGATCGTGATGACTGACGTATCCCAAGCTAAAAGTTCGGGATCGACCCCGCACCCTTCCCCATACAAAACATGATTGCATGATCTTGTAAACCAAATCCGGGGGACGCTGAAATTCTTTGCATAAGCCTCTGGGATAACTGTCGCCGTTGCATAGTTGTCGTCGAATGACATATTTGTGATGACGCCCTCCGTGATCACTTTCGTCTCGACTCCCCATTCGAGTTCCGAGGGTTGGATCGAGTAAGTGCTGAGTCTTATGATTTTGACCCGGATCTCTGCCGTGATACTGCTCAGGAAAATCTTGCCGAGATTCTGGTTGTTTTTCGGGAGGATCAAACTCGTCCCGTTGTTTTCAAACTCTTGACTCCGTCGATTGCCCCCGTGAGCGATTGGGATTGACGTGAAGAGCTGTGTTGACGACCCCCCGGGGGCCTGATCCGAGCCGGGGATATTTGTCAGGGTGATGTCGAAATCCGCCCCCGTGTAAAAAACACGCGAGCCCTTCGACTCGTCCGTGATGATATAGCAATATCTCGCCGAGGTTGTCGGAGAGGTATTGTAAGCGAGACTTAGTTCGTCGGCCATGAGATCAATCTGCTAATATACGGCCCCATGACCATCTGAATCTGATTTGCAAAGTGTGAGTATCTAGTTTTTTTTGCGGCTCATAAAAATACATTGAATACATGTGTTTTTTATTTGGTATCGCCCCGCTGTATGCAGGGGCGAGCCATATTTGCTTGATGTCGTCTTTGTTCCAATCGAGCACGCCGCAATCGACTGTTTTCGTTCTCGTGAATGTCGCCGGGTCGTATGACTCTGTTGTCAAAACTTCGTTTGTTCCAAATCGGCCCCCGATGTCTGATGACTCGAGCATGATCCCGTAGTTTGTCCCCGGGCCTGTTGAGACTAATGCCGCAAAAACTGCGGTGCTCGAGGGCTCGAGGCCCCCGCTCGACCCGATCTCGACCGATACTGGATCCCCGTTCGGGTCTTCGTTTGGGGGATATGTTGCAAAAACAGATTTGCAAATTGTTTCACAAAGCCCGCTGTTTGTCACTACGCCCCC
>Ga0070747_1000535_pt1 | contig 18753 bp, 23 predicted proteins | sample VirMetDEL_Mar_31_FD_77321 | JGI IMG/M metagenome (GOLD analysis project Ga0070747, IMG submission 77321) | Aqueous microbial communities from the Delaware River and Bay under freshwater to marine salinity gradient to study organic matter... | ecosystem: Environmental > Aquatic > Marine > Coastal... | reverse complement strand
CCCAACTACATACTGTGATGTGTATGACTCAGTAACTGTTTCTTCAGCATTTTCTGTTGGTGGGTCAGTGAAGATTTCTACACTAGATGTATCTACGTGTTCAATATCATCAAGAGTAAACTCAAACTCTTGGCCGTCTTTATTTGACGCGTATACTACTGTGCTTACTTCATGATCAACTGCATCAACAGCATACCACTCACCATTAACTAAAACCATCGCTCCAACAACCACCTCATCCTTAAGCTCTTCACCATCTTCACTTACTGGCTCTGTTACTTCTTCTTGATCTTCTACAGCGGTATCAGTATTAAGGAACACCGCCACTTGATCTTCTCTAACATCAGGGTAAAGATTCATTACTAATCCCTTAACTAAATCCTCTGCTTTGTCTTGATCGCCGAATGTTCCAACTGGAGCCTCAGCATTAATACCAGCAGGAGTAATTTCTACTGTATAACCAGCATCTGCCATAATACCTTTTAGTCTTTCTGCAATTTCGTCTTTATTAGATACAAGACTTAAGTCAACATCCAAGTCATCAAAGTCTAATGATGATCCTTCAACTTCCGTAATACCTTTTGCAAATTTAACAATATAATCACCTACTTCATCAAGACTGTTTGCTAATTCTTCATCACCACCCTCTTCTGCTGCATCAGCCATAGCCTCTGCTTCTACTTTAGCTTCTGCTCTATCTTCTGCTCTTCTTTTATAAGCTTCCTTACGCTGTGCTGATCTTTGACCAACTTGAAACTCAACTGGGTCTGCAATACCTGTACCAGCCGCGGCTTCTTTAATATCATCCGGAGAAGCATCATTAATAACACTTGCATACGTATGACCATCAACCTCTTGGTTCTTAAGAAACTCAACAAGAGGGGTCTGTGATGGAATGTTCCTAAAGCGTAAAAGATCTCTTTCTTCTTGTGTAGTTAACTCTCTACCAACACGTTTTGACATTAGACCAACAATGATATTAAGAACAATACTTTTTGCCTCTCTAGTAGGTGCACTAGCTCCAATATTACGGGCTTCCTTTGCTGCTTTTCCCCATGGCTCCTTTAAACCAGGGAAGTTTTTTGAAACACTTTCCTCAAGAACGTTAATTCTTTCATAAATATCGTTGAATTTGCAGAACTCTCTCATATAATATATTTATACCAATGAAGCTAGATTATAAGGATTTTAATACATTAACACAAAAAGAGCTGTGTAAGATATCAGGAGTAGGCAAAACAACTGCTATACGGGTGTGCTCGATGCGACCATATAAAGAGAATAATGACCTTTTTAAGGTTAAAGGTCTTGGTAAAACAACCCTCAAACGGTTAGGTATTGAAAAGCAAGTAAAGGAGCGTAAAAAGTGGATAAGACATCCGGGTGATGGTAAGGACTATCCTCATAGTTGCTTTGCAACAGATGCTAAAACTGAGCAGTTAGACTTCTTTTGGAGAATACCACGCGAACGTCGATTATACTTTGGTCATGAAGAAGAGTCAAAGGTTCTAATCGCGAAGATATTGGCTGAAAAAGAACAAGAGCTTATTTTAAAATAGTATATAAGTAATCTATAATGTGCGCAATATTTGGATCAGCAGATATCTCTACCTTTGAGGTGTTATACGAAGCTAATAAAGAGAGGGGGAACTTTGCAAGTAGTGCAGTTAGTCTCACTAGTGATGATCAGCTAATTATGAAGGCAGAGGGTGATATTAACTTCGATAAAGTAAAGATAAACACCATAGGTACAAAATATTTTATAGGTCACGTGCAAGCCCCTACTTCTGCGAAGAGAGACTGGACGTGGGATACATCCCACCCGTTTGATAGCTTATCGTGGATGGTATTTCATAATGGCGTGCTAACAAATGCTGCAGATTTAGAGCAATGGTGTAGACCTAGCTGGAGTAACCCTGTTGATACGGCAATAATTCCAGAGTTATTACAGTGTATAATGGAGAGTTGTACTTATAAAAAACCGCGGCCTGTTTACTATATTAAGCAAGTACTAGAAATGTTAGAAGGTACATTTGCTCTTTCAATTATTGATTGCGATACGAATGAGGTATATCTAGCTAGGAGTGGTTCTATATTAAACTATAATAGTAAAGGAGACTATTCAACATTACCTGGTAAGGACTACAAAGAAGTACCTGAAGGAGCTATTTTAAGGTTAAACACTGAGACAATGAGATTTAATAAGGTAGGATCATTTAAAGTTAAGTCACCATTCTTATTCATATGAAGGTATTTTATTTTTCACTAACAAAAGGTAAGAAGAAGAACTGTTTACTCTACAAATCAGGTAGGTATGTAGATGGTGTTGAGATTTACTTTAAAGAACGTAACAAGATGTCAATCGCCAAGGCATATAATAAGGCAATCGATTTTTGTATAAAGGAGGGGGTAGACTATCTTGTATTATGTCATGATGATGTTATTTTAGAGAACGTGACTGAAGCAAAACTACTGGAAAACTTCGATCAATTTGATATGTTTGGAGTTGCAGGGGCTACAGAATGTAAATTAGAGAAACCTGCCTTGTGGCATCTTATGGGTGGTGGATTTGGTGGTGGTAATCTGCATGGAGCAGTATCACACTTACAGGGTAGCACTAAAGGCATGACATCATTCGGACCATACCCGCATAGAACAGTGATGATTGATGGTGTGTTTATGGCTATTAAAAAGGAGGTATTTGAGAAAGTACGCTTTGATGAAAAATGCCCTGCAAAATGGCACTTCTATGACCTTGACTATAGTATGACGGCTCACAAAGCCGGCTTTAAGGTAGGTGTGAGTGATGTTATAATTACACATGCATCGCCTGGACTTAAAGAGTTTACGCCTGAGTTTGAAAAGGGGCAAAATTGGTTTATTAAGAAACATACGAGTTAGTTTGTATAAATATTGATATGAATTCAATAGATGAGTTTTTAGAGAAGGAGTATCAAAATTTAGTTAAGAGTACAGGTGTAGAGCTACCTGAAGATACCTGCTATTGCGGTACGGCTTGGATGCCTAAATTTATTAAATGCTCACTAAGTCATAAATTTAACGCTAGCTGTAAGGTACATGATATATATTATACGACTTTATGTATAGATAATGAAGATGCAGATGTTATTTTTCTAGAACACATGCTTATGCAAGCTGGTGAGTCTCTTGTATGGCGGAGTGTTGCATATCTGATGTTTTTAAAGGTTAGAGTATTTCAATTTTTTAATAGAGACTTCTTTAGCTCTTTTAAAACATAATATAGTTGATAAATTAAGTTTACTACGTATAATACACTAGTGAGTAGACTTGATTTAGATACATTTGAGGACGTTTTAATATATAAATCCTTAACCGATAGCGGATATCTTGCATCTATTGCCGATATAGCTAAACCAGAGTACTTTAAAAATAAATCTATTGCTAGTATATTTACTATTATTAAGGACTTTTCTGAAAGACGTAATACTCTACCGACAATAACAGAAATTAAGTCATATCTTGTAACAGATGAGCAAAAGGCGTCATTAAATCACTAGTACAATCGTTTTCAGATATAGATAAGAACCTCAATAAAGAGGAGTTATACGATAATACGGAACAGTTCCTAAAAGAGAAGGCTGTTTACCATACTATGCTAAATGTTGCTGAAGATGTCTCAAGCGGTAAAGTTGATACAGCAGATGTTCTGCAGAAGTTTGAAGAATCATGTAATATCAGCCTAGTAACAGATCTTGGCTTTAATATGTATGATGATATCGATCTTTTAGTTAGTGATCTGAATGCGGAGCAGCGGTTTATATCATCAAAGTGGGAGTGGTTAGACAACTGCTTAGGTGGTGGGTTTCTAGAAAACGGTAAGTCGTTATATGTCTTCGCCGGTGAGACTAATATCGGTAAGTCTATATTTTTAGGTAATATTGCACATAATATCGCGCAGCAAGGTAAAAATGTGTTACTAGTAACACTAGAAATGTCAGAAATGTTATACGCTCAGCGTATTTGTTCTGATGTAACCAAAATACCGATGAAAGAATTACGTCAGAACGGTCCTACTATTAAACATGTAGTTAAACAAGAAGAAGGTAAGATATTTATTAAAGAATTTCCACCAGCTACTATTACCCCTAATCAATTACAAGCCTTTATAAGGAAGTTCGAAGAAAAGGGTATTAAGATTGATGCAATAGTTTTAGATTACTTAAACTTACTTCACTCGACTATGGGTAATAACTCATATGAGCGTATTAAGCACGTAACAGAGCAGGTACGTGCTATGTCTTATACATTTGAGTGTCCGATTATATCAGCAACTCAGCTTAACCGCTCAGGCTTTGATCAAGATAACCCCGAACTAGCTACTATCTCAGAGTCTATAGGACTAGCTGCAACTGCAGACTGCATTTGCTCTATCTATCAAAACGAAGAAGATAGGGAGATGGATATTATTAGGTTAGGTATGATGAAAAATCGATACGGTCCACGTGGTACTACACAAGCTATGCGGATTGACTACCCTACACTATCAATTGAGCAGGCAGATGATGTAGATCTGATAGATGATGGAGACGATACTCTTAATGCATTAGCTGGTCTTGCAAATTAATACTCACTCATTAAATATATGAGGTGAAAATATTAGTCTTTACAGATAACGACCTCGACGGTGCGGGCTCAGCATTATTTATTAAGTGGTTGTTTAATCATAAACTATCACTGTTTACTGTTGTCGATACGACTGAAGCAACATTTACTAATGACTTTAAAAGTAGGTAAGAATTAATAGGGATATATGATAGAGTATTTATTCTCGATCTAGATTTGACAGAAAAGCAAATAAAGCTTGTAGATCAACAACACGTGGTCGTTGTTGATCATCATATACCACACTCTCGGAAGATTGAAAGCTACAATAAAGCAAAAGTTGTAGTTAAGGAGCATAGCTCATGTATTGATTTATTGAGATGTAAGTTTAACAAGCTTGAACTTACACCTGCTCAAGAAGAGATAATTAAATTTATTGACGACTATGATAGTTATACCTTAAAGTATGGTGATTCGCTTAAGTTAAATGCAATACATAGAACATTTAACAACCCTAAAACGGAAAAGTTTATTGAAGCTTTTGAAGCTGGGTTTAGACCATATACGATACATGAAAAAAACGGAATTAAGTTATTTATAAGTAAATTTAAAGAGCAACTACAAAATCAAGTATATAGAGGTCGAATAAAGGAGTATAGTGTGGTGTCTATAATGGCAAATTATGCTATAAGTGAAGTAGCGCGTTTTACTATTAATAAGTATAATGCTGATATCGGTATTGTTGTTAATATAGATACACAAACCGTATCCTTTAGAAAGAGTAAGACTTGCGACGCAGATGTGAGTATTCTCGCAAAGACGTTATGTAACGGTGGTGGTTCTGCATCTGCCGCCGGTGGTCATTTAACCAAAATGTTTGCAAACTTAACAAAAAACTTTATCGCATGATCAACTTTACATCACAATCACCCGCTAGTTCAATAGTTGAGTTAGAATCGGAACATTTACTATTATGTTTTTGTACATACTGTACACTTCTTAAAGGTAAGAAGCTTTCTTTGCAAAATATATTTGTACTAGTACTTAAAGAAGTAAGGTTGAGACGTATACTTATGAGCTTATTGTCTATAGATAATAACTATGAACTTGTTAAGGTGTTCTTGCAATTTGAACCGTCAATCGCGCAGTCAAAGTATATAACAAAATACCTTAACGCTAATAAGAGTATTGATCTTTAGAATATTACGTATATAATAATTATACGTATATGATTTCAAAGAAGGAAGAGCAAATATATAATAGTCATCTTTATACTTCACGTAAAGTTAATAATAAGCCGGTGCGGTTAAGAAGTAACTTCACGAAGTTAGCCGATAAGGATATTGTATGCTTGAAGAAACTATCAAGTTTCTTTTATAGGTATAATCATATTAATTTACAAGATTGGTTTACTGCACCATATAAGATATATAGTGGTAGTGAGCAATATTATGACTTACACTTTTTTACTACAAGAAAGGCTCTTAAGTGTTATACTATGTATATGAAGCAACTTGAGGTAGAGGATCCGGATAGTGATGATGCTATTAATAGAATGAAGGAGTGTCTCGCATTTATTTATAGGTATTGTATAGATAATAATATAACACTCGAGCAATATAACCAAAGCATGTCTGCTAACATACCTACAGTTATTGCACATCTTAAGGAGCATAAGATTAACTTTTACACGTTGCATTTACTAGAGGTAGACGCTATAATAAAAACAGTTGAGACAGCAATACTTAACTTCATAGTTGGTGATTTTTGGAATATATACTCACAGACTAGAGTTAAGTTTGTAAATTCTAACAAGTTAAAACAAAAAACAAGAAAAGTAAAAAAACAAATACAACTAAAATTAGTTGAAAACCAAAAAAAATAAATTATAATAATATCATGAGTTCGTTTAATATGTCAATGTTCGAGTCAATCAAGGGAGCCCTTGCTGACAGTAATAATAGTAATCAGTCAAACTATACCGAGATTCTACAATGTAGGCCCGGTAATACGTATACTGTACGTTTACTACCTTTTACCAAATCACCTAAAGATACTTTCTATCACTACTATAATATGGGTTGGTTGTCTTTTGCAACCGGTCAGTTTGTACAGGCTCTGAGTCCTCAAACATATGGTGAGCGGGATCCTATTGCAGAGGAACGTTTTCGTGCCTCACGTACCGGTAGTGAAGAAGAAAAAGAGAAAGCGCAGGCTATACGCCGTATGGAGAAGTGGCTAGTTAATGTATATGTTATTGACGATCCAACTAATCCAGATAATAACGGTAAGGTTAAGATGCTCCGTTATGGTAAGCAGCTACATAAGATTATTACTGAAGCCATCGAGGGTGAAGATGCAGAAGAGTTCGGCCCGCGGGTATTTGATCTTGGAGCCGAAGGTGTTAACTTTAAGATTAAAGTCGAGCAACAAGGTGATTATCCAACATATGTTTCATCTCGCTTTACAACAGCCGGTAAGATTGATCTTTCAGATGATCAACAAGAGAAGGCATATACAGGGGTGTTTGACCTAAGTCAAGTATTTCCACTTAAGTCATATGACGAGCTTAAGCAGATGCTGGATGAGCACTACTTTTGCAAGTCAGAAGATGCAGAAGAGATTACTATTCCTGAACCACCGGCAGCGGTTGCGAGTAAAGAGGTAGTAAGTGAACCAGCACCGGCGGCACCGACCGCAACTAGTGTTGATGATGACATTGATGAACTTCTAAAGGATCTCTAATAAATGAACCAGTCAGAAAAGGAAACACTGCTACAGTTTATGGGGCAAGTATATGGTGAAACAAAAAAGAATGATCAACTACTGGTTGGCCAGTCACAGCAACTACAGCCTAGAGCAGAACAGGTTAAACAACAGTTTACACAGGTGTTAAAGGCAAAAGCACAACCTAACGGTCCAGCACAGCCTTACACTCAACCTGCACCTTCACCGGAGGCTGGTACTCAACAGCCTGTTACTCAACAGCCTGTTACTCCACAGCCTGTTACTCCACAGCCTGTCACCCCAGAGCAAGCAGCTAGAGAGTTAGCGCAAGTAACAGTAACACCTGAACAAGCCACACAAGAGCTTGTTCAGGTCGTGCAAGAGCAAGCTGTTGACCCTAATCAAATGGAGTTTGACTTGAGTGAACCGACTCAGTTAGATAAAATTATTGAACTGTTAGAGAGTCAAAACAAATTATTAGTTGAAATTCGAGATAGTAGTATAAAATCAAAGTATAATGCAAAGAGAGCTAAGAATAAAAAACCGCAATGAATTTCTAAGATACTTAGATTCTGTTTCAAAGATAAACGATAGTGCTATTTTTGAAATAACGCCTTCCGGTATTAGCTGTCTCGTTTCTTCAATCGATAATACTCTTATACAACTATCTGAATATAAGAGTGACTTCGACTTTACTAGTGTGCTTAATATTCCTGACATTAAGAAATTTCAACGTGTTATTGATACTCTTAATAGTGATGAGTTTACGCTTACATTAGATACTAACTGCCTAGAATATAAAGGTAAAGATATAAAGTTCAAGTATCACTTATTCGAAGAAGGTTTCTTAAGTAAGCCTAGCCTTAACGTAGAAAAAATTAAGAATTTTGATTATGATGTAAGCTTTGAGTTTACTAGAGACGTGTTACAGTCGCTTCTTAAGGGAAGTACATTTGCTTCAGAAACAAACAAGGTATATCTTTATACAGAAGGTAGTAGTGTAAAGGCTGATTTAACTGATAGGGCTAGGCATAATACAGATAATTACTCTATTACAATTTGTGATAGTGATTTTGAACTTAAACCTACACCAATAAACTTCGATAATATACGGTTGCTGTCAAATATTGATAATAAATATACATGCAATATTAATACGGAATACGGTGTAGTTGTTATTGATAATAACACAGACGCTATTAAATTAAAGTATATAATTTCTTCCTTAACTCAATGATAAACAGGCATACAAAAAACAAACTCAAGACCGCAGGATATTTCATTAAAAGATTACGTGATAGTAACTTTGAAACATTAAGGGTCTTTAGTAATTATAGCGAGGCTGACCCACGTAAGTGGACGATTCTTGTAGACCCAACCAGGTCATCAGTGTTTATTACATGTTTTGAGAACCGACCGTTTAAGGGTGAATATCTATTTACCTTCGATGATGGTAATCAGGTGTTTAGGCAGGGGTATATTCTAAAGACGGACTCAATCGAGGTTGTAGTAAGAAAGCTAGTTGAAGGTGGTGTTGGACCACGAGGTGGTATCGGTCCACTTAATGAACTAAATAATAAGGATGAGTGAACAGGAAGATACTGATGAAAGCTTACGTGCGTTAATAGAAGAGGCATTAAAGATCGATATAAAAACAAAGCGTGAATATAAAGATCATCGTGAACTTGCGGACTCCTTAGGTCCTATTATATCAGAGTTTTTAGATAGCTTTATTGTTTTAGGGTATGACTTTAACGGTCAACCACTCAGTTTTCAAGTATCTACTAAAACGCAACAAAAGGATGCTCTAGATACATTAGTATTAAAGTACTTTTATCAACGTACAGGTTTTAAAGATGCAGAAGGTAGCAATGAATTGTAAGATAAGTGAAATATATAGCGTAGAGGCGGGTGATTATGTAGGTCAGATGCTCGTTGTTGTATCTGTATCTACAGATACTGTAGGTTGCTTGACGCTTCCACACATGAAAAATCTAGATATACCACGAGAATCCTTCGATAACGGAAGGAACACTGATATAATTAAATTTGTAGAGAAGTTACCTAAGCATGTCTTCAAGATATCAAAGGCACAATATATACACAATGAAAACACTGATAATAGATTCGAACAATCTCATTCACCGAACATGGTGGACTGCTAAGAATCAAGCAAAGCGTAGTGAGGATATAAATCTCTCAAACCTACATATTTATTTTACATTAAATGCTATTTATTCTTATGTAAACAAATATAAGCCGGATAAGACCATTGCTGTTTGGGATGAAAAGCTCGATTATCAGGTTAATAAGCGTAAAACAGAATTTGCTGACTATAAAGGTAACAGATCAAGCGATAGTACACCACATGAAAATAACGAGCATATTAAGATGATGCTCGCTTGCTTGGGTATACCATCTATTTTTCCAAGAGAGTTAGAGGCTGATGATATAGTTGCTTATATATGTAAAAATAATGAAGGTAAAAAGGTAATAGTATCTGTTGATCAAGACTTCTTACAACTAGTTAATGATGAGACTATATTATTTGACCCTATACGTAAGAAAGAGTTTATAATTGGTAAATTTGAAGAGATGACTGGGACAGCATTCAATGACTGGATGACTGTTAAGTGTTTAAGAGGTGATAAGTCTGATAATGTTCCTGGTATTCCAGGCTTTGGAAAAGTAAAGGTTAAGAAGTTCCTTGATGGTGAGATAGATCTAACTGAAGAACAGCAACAAACTTACGATACAAATTTTTCTTTATTTTCATTAGATAAAATCGATAGTATGGAAGCAGAAAAGAGCTATTATCAAAAGCAGTTAGATATGCCTATAAATCAAGACTGGCGAATGTTTGTAGATGAGTGTAAGCAGCGAGACTTTCAAAGAATTCTTAATAAGCAAGAGACATGGCATACCTTGTTTTTTCTAGGTAATAAGCTACAATCTATATTAGGATGAAGCTACCTGAGGACTATGTTATTGTTAAGTTTTATGAATTAGGTTATAGACCTATATATAATAAGTTTAATAATGTATATCAGTGTGCATGTCCAGTCTGTAGGGAGGGTAAGTCGCTCAATAAGAAACGTAGATGTTACTATGTACCTAAAAACGATAACATCTTTTGTCATAACTGTGGATGGTCAAGTAAGCCTATAAAGTGGATTAAGGAAGTATCCGGCGCTACTGATAGTGAGATTATTGAGGAGTTACGCGACTATACACCTGATATAGACGCGATTATAAAGGAAGATGTAAAGCCGGTTAATACGGAGACGTTACCAAAAGATTGTATTAATTTATCTGACGAGTCGCAGACCCTGTTTTATAAAAATAATGATACACTGAGAGCGACTCTAGGCTTAATTAGATCACGACGGCTTAATACAGCTGTTAACAGACCAGATAACTTATATCTTTCATTAACAGACTTTGTACATAAAAACAGATTAGTTATACCTTTTGTGAATGAGAATCATGAAATAGAATTTTATCAGAGTAGAACTGTGTTATCCCGTGATAATAAAACTAAGCCTAAATACTTAGGTAAGGTAAACTCTGAAAAAACATTATTTAATATCGATAAGGTTACAGGTGATTACGATACTGTTTATATATTTGAAGGTCCAGTTAACGCATTCTTTACAAAAAACTCGGTGGCGGTAGCCGGTATCACCGAAAGAGGTCGTTCCTTTACTAATAGACAACAACAACAGTTAGATAGCACGCTGAGGTTCTATGATACTGTGTGGATCCTTGACTCTCAGTGGGTTGATAAAGCTTCCCTTATAAAGTCAGAGGCATTACTTCAACAAGGAGAGCGTGTGTTTATATGGCCGGAGAAGTTCGGTAAAAGGTTTAAGGATTTTAATGATATTGCCATAGCATGCAAGGTAGATGAAATCAGTCATGATTTTATCAAAAAAAATACCTTCAAATCACTTGAAGGTATTGTAAGGTTATCTAAAATTAAGCAATATCAGTCAGTTAAACACCTCTAAACTGCGGGTTGTCAGTCTGTGCAAGATAACCTCTAAAGGACTCAGTAAGAGAAGCTAGCTCTGTTGCAACGCGTGTAATTTTACGTTGCTCAGATTGTTTCATACGATCGAAAATAGTATCTGCTTCTGCACTTGCAAGTACACTCTGGATTGATGCCTCTTGACCGTTAAGTTTATGGAGGAATGCATCCATCTCACTAACCCATCCTTCAAGCTCTTGTTGCATCTGTGCTGCAAGATCACTAGTAGCTTGAGCAGCCCGCATGGCAGCATCATCAGCTTCAGCAGGATCAGGCATTTGAGCATCAAACTCAGACGCCTCAGTTCCATCATCTAGAGATGCTTCCATTGCATCACGATCAGCTTCCAGCTCATCCAACTCATCTGCTTCTGTAAGTACCTTAAAAAATCTATTTTCAAACTTTGTCATAATATTATTTATGCCGAGAATAAATAATTTATAGTATGAATACTGAAAATTCTCCATATGTTACAAAACCAAATGATAATAATATTAGACATAACCTAGATACACGTAGGCAGTTAGACAAATATAAGGGAGAAGAAGAGTCACATAAGGCATCAAAGATACTACCTCATGAAATGGAAAATATAAGTAAGTTTCTTGGTGATACATTTACCTCTTTAACTCAAATACGCAATATTTTAACTGCAGCCGGTAAGAATAAAGAGATAAGTTTGCACGTTCTAGATAGTATTCAGGAAAAGATTGACACTATTAACAAGATAGTGCTTGAAATTCCGGAAGAATTGGATAAAATAGGTATATGATCATACTTAAATCGTTGGTACTTACGATAATACTATCCACCCTGCTTGCATTAGGCTTAAGAAATATTTTAGGCTTCTGGGAGGGCTTCTGTTTAGCCTTTGCTCTACAGACTATTATATCATTTGTCTTCTCTTCTTTAAAAATAACAAAAGAACAAGATATCGCTGATGAATATCAAGCAGAAATTGATGAACTAATCAATATGTGTACAACTACAGTAGAGTGTCCCTGTGGCAAACGTCAGCTCGAAGGGGTAGTTTTTGTTGGTATTGATAATACGTTTGATTGTGAAGATTGCGGTAACACATTTAAAGCTGACATAAGCGTTACACCTACCTTATTAACGGAGCCAACTGATGTAGCTACAACATTTGACGACCTTCTCCAAAAACAAAAGGAACTTTGATATAATAATGTTATAATATGAAAACATTTGAGTTTAACTTAAAAGACGGAACTAAGAAGGTAATGGAATTAGATGAGTTTGTTCGCTGGGCATGCCTTCTAGAAGGTATAGAGAAAGTTTCAGAAAAGCTCGAAGAGGCAGGTGTTCCACAAAGTGATGGGTCATGGGTTAAGCCATTAGCATTTGAAAAGTACATTAAAGAAAGATTCCCTGCGATGCAACACGATATTAAGTGTGAAGTTGCTCTCGGTAACCTTTAACTAACTATAGGTCTCATAAAGAAGACGTGCGAGAGAGCCATCGTTGCAGCCATGTAGTATAACTGCATTGTCGAAATCGACTGGTGCATCAAACTCCCACTGACCTGGAAAGCCGTTTGTATCATCACCTATCATAATGTACCTCGTAGGGTCCATAGGGTCCATCTCTACTCTATAATTTTGTGTTCTAAAGCAGAATTGTATTAGTTTAGTCTCATGTGATAGAGGTACAAACTCCCACTGACATAAGACATCCCAAGCAGTGTTAATTTCTGCAACATGCTCCCATATTTTTGAATATACATCAATTTTAGGTGGGTATACAGCAGCTCCAACTAGATGTTTACATAGTTTTACTAGTTTACCATGTCCAGATACTGTAGTCGTATCACCAAAGTTACCCATAAACGGTTTCTTACACTTTCTATAACCCGCGTCTAATTTATTTGCCCAATTTTTACAAAGTGGTGTCATATCTAACTCGAGCCATAGCCACGGTAACTTATTATCTTGCTCTAAAAGGTAGTCTGCCGTCCACCTCCAGTAAAAATTTGGACCTACAGGCCACCCTGCGGGTCCGTCACCGGCAAATGCATGGAAATTCTGTTTTTTCCAATCTATATCCTTAGTAATACCATCATATACTCTCATACCATAGTCCTTATCAGACGGCCGGCATACAACAAGCAGCTCATGCTGATCATAAGGACCAAATAAATTAAAGATCTTAATAAAATCTTCAATTAGATTATCGTCAGTATTTGAGACAGGTACTACGAGTAACATACAAGTAATTATCTACTTAATTTATAAGTGCTACGTATCAGGGTTAATCACAACCTGATTAAAGCCAAATGGATCAGTAATTAAGTTATTATTCTCACCATATGTCTTATCTATTTCATAACACAGCGGTGGGTATACGCAATAAGGGTTTGGATAATTAGGATAATTAGGATAATTAGGATAATTAGGGTAACATGGGTAGTTAGGATCAATCGAATATGGAACACATGGTGGCTTATCCGGTGGGAATACTCTTTCACATCTACATGTATTACAGTTAAAGGAATAACCTTCTGGACATTCAATATTCGGATGATCTGGGTTACCGGAGCAGTTGAAGTAAGGGCATGGATCTACTGGAGGTGGGTCAACCGGACGATCTGGTGGGATTACACTAGTAGTTAAAATGTTATTATCAACCCATACTGCTGGCCAAGCCCTGTTATTGTATTTACTTTGTAGATTAATAATAGAAAATAGAGTGTCATCATGTATACTAATGCTATTAATCAGAAATTCTTGTATATTGTCATAATAGGACTCCATCACTAGCGCTATCGGCTGTACAATCTTTGTATACTTACCATCTGCAAAATTTATAAGTATTTGCGCGGATAACTCCCTAATATGAGTTGTTGTAGGTTCATATCTATGTTCATATGTACCTAATATACTACCACCTATCCTACCATCCTGAACTTCTGGTAAAATCGATTTTTCTCTATAGTTATAAACTACATCTCGTCTATAAACCTCACGCTCTGAACCATCGCCCCAGTCAATTGTAATATTCAAAGCTAAAGCATCCCGCTCGGATATACCACCTACGTCTATACCAACTATATATTCACCCTTATAGACAAACTGACTTTCATAAACCGTTTCATTCTCTAAAGGCCTTAATAGGCTAGTTTTAACTACATTACTCATACTATATACATAAAAGGTTATTACTTACATCACGCTTTATATTAAACGAACCACCAGATGTTACATTAACATCAGCAAAGGATGTCTCTGTACTAAAGGCAGTCGTTCTAAGTGTAAGATGATCTGGATTAAACCTAACTACCCTTGCAAGTGTAAGCGTACCATCTCTCCATTCAAACGTACAATCGTGAATATGACTAAAATTATTTTGATCTAATAATATATAAGAAATCTTTAATTTATTATGTAAACTATTATACGATAACTTAACGGTCTTAATTTTTTCTGGAGCAAAATTAGCAACAGCTCCTTCATAGCTTGTTTTAAACGTCTCGAGACAACCTTCATCTATATTTGTAGGGTATACTTTAACAGTACTGTTTGATGTAATATCATATTGGTAAATCTCAGGGTAAACGTACCAGAAGTTCTTTGGTAATATCTTATCTGTTATAAGGTCACGATCTAAAACGTTGAATACTGCAAAGAATACAGCACCTTCACTGTTACATGACTTAATATCCGTAACATAGAGTGTATTAGATATAGTTGTAAGTGTATTCTCTGTATCTATCTCAAATACAGTGTTTGCGGTACTAGGCTTAGTGAATTTACCCTCATTATTATACTTTATCTTATCAATAACTAACCTAGATGGTGTTTCAATAAATATTGAATCATTTACTATATTGAAATCTACAATATTATTTCTTAAATCATTTATTACTTCACTATTATACTTAAAGAAGGTATTACCTAACGCATCAACAAGTGGTTGTGATAGTGCCGTACCTTGATTCTTAACATATACGTCACCTGACTGTATTATACGGTCAACGTTAACCTCACCACTTGAATCCGTGTTAATATTTGAAATAACAGTTTTATTTTTATCGTTAGTTATACCTATATACTTATAACCGTCTGTTTCATAACTAAACGGCTTATCTACGAGATTAACATCAGTAAACCTACCACAATTATATTTTTGCGAGCCTGCAATATCTCTCGCGTCAAGCCACCTATCTAAACTATCAGCCAATATATCATAATAGTAATTAAACGCACCTGGATAAGTTACATCTGTTGTTTTAAGGGGGTCTGGTAGCAAAGTACCATCTTGTTTTGTAAACTCTCCACCATCTCTCCAAATACCTATCTTATTCGTAGTAAAGTCACTTTGCGTTTCAAAGTTATTTTCAATATCACCTATATTACACACTCGTATACCACCAAGTTCTTGATAAGGTGTGAATTCCCTTAGATTTATATATAGCGGCTCTGCCTCTTGCTTAAACCCACCTAAATTAGCGCGAATACCGGACCTTTTTGTGTTAAAATCACATGCCGCTGTAGAATAGTTAAAATTATAACCCTCATCAAACGTATCATCAAAAAACTCATGACCGTTAAGCTGTAAACTTAATATGAAGCTTTTTGAAACTGTATCTCTTTGCTGCAGACCCTCAGGCTTGAACAAAGCATATTCGTTACCGAAACTATCATACGCCATCTTACGTATCATACCCTTATTATACAAATCGGTAAAGTTAAGCTTATAACTCATCCGATTTAAATTCAAGAACTCTTGTGTTTCTCTTTGCTTAGTGGTATAAGGCTCAAATGTGAGCGATTTATTCGTAATTTTAGGGTCGCCTGTAGCTATACCACTACTTATATTACGTATATTATCATTAAAGTCAAAAGTATACACATAAGGATAAGAGCTTAGTGTATTCACCCCTACATTACCGTAAATATTAGGATCCGGGAAGATATATACTTTATTATCCTCTAGATTAGCTGTATCAATCTCAAAACCGCACTTACCTGAGTTAAGTTTAAATAAACCAATGTCATCCGGTTTGAAATTTAATCCAGTATCTCTTAAAAGCTGCTGTTCACCGCTTTGTACCGCAGCAATATCTGCAGACTGCAGATTTAGAAGGTTACTTGTGGGGTTTTCTGCTTCAAACAGTACACCGGTAACTGTTCCAAACAAAGCGGATGTATTTAAAAAGTAAAAATCACATGAAGCATACTTCGATATAAGCTGTCTCTTAAGATCATATACCTCTGCTAACGTTAAACCACCTACAGTAAAGACTTCATTGAGCTCTTTTACTAAACTTTGATCAGGATTACACAGAGCCGTTATATCAGCCTCACTAAACGCTGGTGGATTAATTTTAAAGTCATCAATCGATGATAAAAACGATGACTCTCGTAATATTTCTATTGCTTCTGGGTCTGTATAATATTCATTCTTTATATCAACTACATTATTCTGATATAAATCACTACGTAAAGAAGATAACACATCTATAACTGTAGAATCCTTTGTTTCTTCACGTGTAATATCAAAATAATCACCATATACATCGACGTATTCCGCTATACTGACACCGAAATCATTTACAACGTTAGATATGCTAGTATCTTCTGCCGTCTTTATAAAGTCCTGAGTATTTACTACGTAGTTATATATACTATCAAATATAGCACGCTCTAAACCATATCTACTACCCTTAACTTTATTTTCGTTAATAATATACTTACCACTCTCACGCTTATTCTTATAAAACGTTGCGATTTCTGTTAGACGGTTAGCATAAAAAGGTATTATAATATCTAAGTCAGTAACACTATTAAAATCCGCTTTCTGTAAAAATTCTTTTTCGGTCTGCGTAGTATAATTTAATATTACCTGCTCTATAAACTCCTTATAAAAAGTTATATAGAGTTCTTTTTGCTCTTCTACAGTCGCGTCCTGCCGACCATACCATTCTTTAAGGTAGCTTGAATATAATGGGCTATATAACTCCGGGGCGTACTCACTTCTCAGATATTTAATGAAATCAAAGAAAGAGTAAGGCGCTGTAATATCTATCGCTGTAGTGCGATCATATTCAGCGGTGTTAACTATTGAGAATTCGAGCTCGCCTGAGTTAAATAAAACCATCTCCTTATTTATTTAATTGAAAAGCGCAAAACAACAATAGAAAGAATAATAAGTTTATATAATCTGCGGGAGTGTGCATGATCCTACTAACGCATCTATAATAACCTTACTAGTATCACTACTAGAAGAGACTGTCGCGTAAACCCCGCCTGTTTCTTCTGATATCCACTTCCAAATAGTTTTTGGATCATTAATATCTATTTTATCATAGTTAGGTAGTTCTTTAAGTTTATCTGAGGATAGGTTTTCTTTATATTTGTTTATATCATTATCCGGATCAACGATTGTTATTACCTTTATACCCTTATCTTTAGCTATATTACGTAAGGTTTTAAGCTTATCTACATTTTCATCCCTAAAAAATGCATCTACACCTAAGAAGGTATCTGTAAGAAATATAATATACTTAGATACATCACCACGCCACTCACCTACAGCACCAGATAAAGCTTGTATAATTACTTCATCACCAGGTATACCGATTCTACCATAGTTAGGCTTTACACCGGTGGTGTTTAGGAAACTTAACTGCGCCTTAAAGCTCGTTCTAGACTGATCGTTTAGTTTTATACTAAAGGGCTCCCAAATAGTATGCAGGTAAAACTCACCATAACCGGTCGCATATTTAAGTTTTTGCTCAGCAGGAAGCGCAATATACGGTGCGCCACTAAACGGGTTGTTATAATTTTTCGAGTATAGCTCTGTCGTAGTTACTAGAGATAACTTATAGTTATCCTGACCATCTGGTTGCTGTGCTTCGATAGCATCGATTATTTCTGTAATATCATCTTTAACATTATTAATAATATTACTCATACTACCAGTAAAGTCCGTTATAAAACAAACATCCATTCCAGCATTACAACCTAAAACTTGATAGTCTATAGAATTACTTAAAAAGGTACCGGTTGCACCGTCAGCTGTTTCACTGCTAACAGCAACTGAACATGTACGTGCACCAATAAACAAATCATCTCCTAGCACAGCGCTAGCATCTCCGCTTACCATAGCTGTATAAGTTAGCGGATTTGCAGTACGTTCACCCGGCTCGAGCTGAAAGTCAACAAGAATATTATGCTTAAATGAATCTATTGGATAGCCGCAAAAATCATTAACTAAAACAGCTCCTGACATCGGTATATTACCGGTATTTGTTACATTTACACTAAATACTATATCGTCTTCAAACGCATAGTAACCGCCCTGCTTTTTATTAACGATACTAAACTCAACGTCAAGTGATGATAACTCTAATATAGTAGATACCGTTACATCATTACTGTAAAACTCACCTT
>Ga0070747_1000534_pt1 | contig 18755 bp, 32 predicted proteins | sample VirMetDEL_Mar_31_FD_77321 | JGI IMG/M metagenome (GOLD analysis project Ga0070747, IMG submission 77321) | Aqueous microbial communities from the Delaware River and Bay under freshwater to marine salinity gradient to study organic matter... | ecosystem: Environmental > Aquatic > Marine > Coastal... | reverse complement strand
TCTAATAATGAAAAAATTAATAGACTATTAGAAATTGATGCAAATCAATATACAAATTGTGGTATAGACTCTACAAAAACAGAAATAGATACAGTTAAAAAGAATAGTAGATACATATATAAAGTAATTGCAAAATTAAATCCTGAAATAGGTAAGCAATTCTTACAACACCAAGATAAATAATGCCTAAGAAACTTACTAGAAGTAAACTAGTAAAAAAACTTGATACTATATTTAGTATATATATTAGGCGTAAAAATTCAATTAACGAAATATCAACTTGTTTCACTTGTGGTAAAAAAGACCACTGGAAAAAACTTCAAAACGGACATTTTCAAAGTCGTAAACATTATTCAACTAGATGGGATGAAGTAAATTGTCAAGTACAATGTGCTGGATGTAATGTATTTAAATACGGAGAGCAATATGTATTTGGTAATAAATTAGATAGTAAATACGGTTCAGGAACTTCTGAAAGATTATATCTAAAAGCTAAACAAATAATAAAATTAAGTAACCCTGAAATAAAAGAAATGATAATAAGGTATGAAAATTTTGTAAAGTTAATGGATTAATACTATATTTGATGAATCTGTTTGTTTTGTCATCAATGGAAAAGAGGGTTGACCAGTTTGTTAACCTTTTTTTTTGTGCCTAATTTTGTTTTATAAACTTTTTTGTTTATATTTGTTTATGTTTAATTAATAAAAATAACTATGACAACACAAGCAGACGACATTAAAAAAGAAATCAAAAATTTAGAAGTTATGCTTTCTCACGCTACAATGATGGGCGACACTAAAAACCAAAAAACATTTGAAGAAAAGATATTTTGGTTAAAATCAACTTTAACACATATAGAATAATGGAACTAGATAACGTAAGAACAAATTACTCACATCAAGGTAAAAATCAATTAATAGCATATTATATTGATAGATGTGAAGCGTTAGAAAGTAAAATACAATTCTTAGAAGCGCAATTAGAAGTATCAACAAATAATAAATATTAAGATGGAAAAAACATTAATACAAAAGTTAACAGAAATTCAAAACGAATTAAAAGTAAAAAAATCTAGGTATAACTCTTTTGGTAAATATAACTTTAGAAGTGCAGAAGATATACTAGAAGCTATTAAACCACTAGCATTAAAACATAACGTAAGCGTAACCACTACTGAAAAATACTTAGGAGATGGCGTGATAAGGTCTAGGGCTATAATACAAGATAAATTAAATCATTTAAAATCTGATGCAATAGTTGCAGTTGATGAAAACCAAAAAGGTATGCAAAGACCTCAAAAGTTTGGAACTGCATCTAGTTATGGTAAAAAATATGCATTAGGTAACTTATTTTTAATAGATGATACACAAGATTCTGATGCTATTAATAAAATAGAAAAAGAAATAAAAGTTAAATTGCCTAAATTATTAATTAATACACCACAATATAAAAACGCATTAGAAGGAATGCAAAAAGGTAAAACAATTAATGATATTAAAAAGGTTTACACTTTGACAAAAGAAATAGAAAAACAATTATTAAACTTTAAAATCAATTAAATTATGGGAGCAATTATTAATGCAAGTATCAACGTAGCTAAACTACCTAAAGAAAAATTTGTAAAAGGTAAAGATGGTGCAGTATGGTACAATCTAACAATCTCAATCCAAGATGAAACTCGTTATGGAAATAATGTAGCTTTAATGGATAGCCGAACATCAGAAGAACGTGAGTCAGGTAAACAGGCTTTATACTTCGGTAACGGTAAAGTGTCTTGGATTAAAGATGCTAAAAACGGACAAGGTCAAATACACTTAGCTGAAAGGGAAGAAAAACTAGATATTATTTCTGGAACTGAATCAGCTTATGTTAAAGAAGAAACCGATTTACCATTTTAAAATGTAGAAGTACACACCGAGAGGAAAACAGATATAGACGTATATCAAAATATTAATTACATTTTTAATTAAGGGGGGCTACAATCCCCCTTTTTTTTTATATTTTTATTGAATGACAACAAAACAAACCGAACATCATATGCTGATGCAGTTTATCGAAGAAGACTGCTATGTTAATACAAAAGAATTAATAGAATATCCACCTGTAGCCTTATCATACGGAGAAAAACTTATCAAATCAAAAAAAGGCGATTTACTTTTACCAATACCCTTAGGGACATACGGTAATTTAAGTGTTGTCAGCGCACCCCCTAAAACTAAAAAGACTTTCTTTATAAGTTTATTAGCATCAGTATTTTTAAGCAACTCAAATATTTATGGTGGTAAAATAAAAGGTCATAGAAATAATGGTCATTTAATACACTTTGATACTGAACAAGGTTTATGGCATTGTCAAAAGGTTTTTAAACGAGTTTATGATATGGATTCCAATATCAACCCTAATATATATCACACTTTTGGGCTAAGAACAATCAGCCATAAACAACGACAAGAGTTTATAGAGTATTACCTTAGAAATAAAATAAATACGCCATCACTTGTAATTATCGATGGAATTGCCGACCTTGTAAGCGATGTTAATGATTTACAACAATCAAACGATTGTGTACAAAAGTTAATGGAATGGTCAGCTAAATATAATTGCCATATACTAAGCGTTATTCATAACAACTTCGGAACATCAAAAATGACAGGACATTTAGGTAGTATGTTAGAAAAAAAGGTGGAAACTCATATTGAGTTAGAAGCTAATACTGTAAATAAAGAATGGGTTACAGTTAAATGTAAAAGAAGTAGGGGTTATGCATTTGAGACATTTAGTTTTGAAGTTAATGAATATGGCATACCTTATGTGATAAATGACTTGTATGACCCACTAGAATAGTTATGATAAAAGATAAAATGATATTAATCGCTAAGAAACATAAAACTTGGATTGATATTGTTATGACTTTTGGTTGCAATAAAAGAACTGCTGAGGACCTCACTCAAGAAATGTATATTAAAATCCAACTCAAACTAGAGAATGGATTAGATATTATGTATAATGATGAAATTAATTATTATTATATATTTAAAACTTTAAGAACTTTATTTTTAGATTTAAAACGTAAAGGAAAAAATATTAAAGTTATCCCTATAGACCACGTACACTTAACTGATAACGATATTAATTTTGAAGAAAGCTATGAAAAAGTAAAAGATGCTTTGTCTAAAATGTATTGGTATGACAGGAAAGTCTTTGAGATTATAAATGAAGGAGAAAGTATAGCTGAGTTTTCAAGAAAATCATATATACAATACTATTCACTTTATAATACTTATAAAAAAGTAAAAAACAAACTAAAAAAATTATTATGAATTACAGAAAAATATATGAAAATCATTTTAAATTATCATTACCAAAAAATTTTGATGTTCATCATATAGATGGAGATAGATGTAATAATGAAATTAAAAATTTAATATCTGTACCTAAAAAATTCCATAAATGTTTACATAATTGGGTTGGGTTAATTGATAGGGAATCAATAGAAGCATTATTATTATGGTATAACAATGCAATGGAAAAAGGAATTACATACACTTCAAGAGCATTAGGCTATTATATGGCAGTTAAATATAAAAAATTAGCTAAAAACAATCCTAAAAAAGAAAAAGAAAGAAGAAAATATTTGAAAGATTTAAAAACTAATCAAAGATTGAGCCTTTCAAATTTATCAGGAAATTTTGTTCCTACAACTTCTGGTAGAAATATATATGATGAAAAAACGCAACACATTAATTGGGTTGGAGAAAAATAACTAATATGAAACTAGGAAACATAATTGAATTTATAATTAAAATTATAACTTTAGGACAAGGCAAAAGGATAGCAACATTTATTGCTAAAAAATTAGGTTATGAAAGTTGCAACTGCGACAACAGAAAAGAAGCCTTAAATAAAATAAAAATTAAAAGATGGTAAAATTTGAAAAAGAAGACTACAAAGATTGGGAACAATTTCGAATGGGTACAAACGATGTCATATCCAACAACGAATTTACATTGGTTTGTGAACTCCACAGCAAATATTACAAACATTCATTTTATAAACCCTGCACCTGCAATCCAAAAACAGTAAACAAATGGATTGAAGACTTAAATGTTATATGGAACAATGGGTCTAAAGAAAATAAATAAATGGGAACAAGCAGTTGTAATGCTTTTTAACCTTGATGGATGGGATTTAAAATGGTGTGGTAAAGGTTATAGTGTTTATGATGCTATTGGTAAAACCCCAAAAGGATTTGATTGTGTTATTGAAATGAAGTTCCGTACAAAATACTATGAAGATAAAATGCTTGAAAAAGACAAGTATGATAATCTAATGAAACTTGATGACAAAATTATAAAACTCTATTTTGTTAACGACCCAAAAGGAAACTTCCTATATTGGCTTAATGAAATTAAACTACCTGAAACTAAAAAGATGTATTGCCCTGATACAACTATGTGGACTAAAAAAAGACTTCTCAAAGATGTTTACTTACTAAAAGAAAATCAAGCTAGTAGGATAAATCTCAACACGCTTTAAAAATAAAAGTTATTAAATTTTGTTTATAACTTAATTTGTTTTATATTTGATATATAATTAATAAGTTCATTGATATACTAGGATTAAGCAAAACGCATAGGGAGACAAGGCGCAAAGCTTGGAAACGAGTCTAATTACTGAATAGCGACTGAAATAAAGTAAGTACGCACCTTAGGGAGTGCTAGGGAAAAGATAGTTATACAAGAAGTTGATAATAGTTATACCGAAACGAGGCAAGTGTTACAATCACGATTAGGATGTTGAAATACTACATAGGTATTGTAAATCGTATGTTGACTATAACCGAACTTGAAAACGAATATGGCAGTTGTGTTGAGACATAGTCCATTAATTAATTCTAGTATACAATGAATATTAAAAACAAAACAATGAAAAAAATATTAAGATTAGTATCGGAATTTATATTTGTATTATCAATCTTTGCTTTATTCTGGGCATCCCTTTGGATATTCGCATAAGATGAAAAAAGAAAAAAAGGTTAGACAATACAGGTCAAGACAAGGTCGGTCAGACAAACAGTATAAAAGTTCTATGACCTTATATGGAATATCAATTACAGGATTAGTAATAACATTAATATTATCAAAATGTCTATAAAAGAAAAAAACAAACAAATTGACAATTTAATTGATGAGGTGCATAAATTAAAAAAACAATTAAGGAAAGCAAAAATGAATACATATATATATGAAACTCATCACTTACAATGTAATGATGGAGAAATGCATATAGTTTATGGAGATAAAAGATTATTAGTATAGAATAAAGATTATTTATATAAAGATATAACATTTAAAATAAATCAAGTAATAAAAGAAAATAAAAAAATGCAAAAAATGTATTTAGATATGATTAAAAAAGAACTTGATGAATTGTAATGAAAATAAATATTTACAATTTCTAAATGAAAACTATTTTAAAGAAATAAATTTTGAACAAACACAAAGTAAAATAAATAAAAATGAACAAGACACAACCTTTTGAAAACGAAATTTTTGAAGCGTATAGAGTTAAAGAAAAGAAAATAATGGAAGCAATTATCTTTTTAAAGTTAAACGGATATAAAGTTTACGAAGAAACAAAATGATATTACTTATAGACGCTGATAGTTTAATTTTTGCAAGTTGCTATCGACATAAAGAAAACCCTGATGACAATCCTCATTTTGAAAATATAGAAGACAGTATAGCAAAGTTTGATGAGCAGTTTATGAAAATAGTAAACGACTTAGAAGAACTATACGATATAGAAAAAGTCATAACATTTAACGGAAGCAAAGGAAACTTTAGAAAGTTAATGACAAAAAAGTATAAAGCTAATAGAAAAAAACAAATACTTCCGCCATTATTACATCCAATGCATCAATACGTTAAAGACACCTACGATAGTAAGTTTGCATTTGGTATAGAAACTGATGACTTAGTGGCTAGGTATTGGTATAATATCTCAAAAGACTTCGGTAGGCAAAATGTAATGATAGTAAGTATTGACAAAGACTACAAACAATTTCCTTGCTTAATGTATAATTATCATTGGAAACATAAAGAGATACTAGATATATCAGATGAACAGGCTTTATTTAACTTCTATAGCCAAATGATAGAGGGCGATACAGCAGACAACGTAAACTACTTTAAAGGCAAAGGGAAGGCATTTGCTAAGAAATATTTTGTAGATTGTAACACAAAATATAAATACACAAAAAAACTGTATGAATTATTTAAAGAAAAATACAAAGGAAAGGCAAGACAAAAATATACAGAATGTTATAATTTATTAAAACTAAGGACAGAATGACAATTAAATACCCTGAATCTTTTTGGGAAATAGCAAATCAAATTGGGTATGCAAGAAGCGTTATTAATAAACATCTTTTAAAAAAAAACCCTAGATTTGATAGAGGTGTTAAAAATACACACGTAGATACAGTAGGAATATTAGGTGAGTTAATTGGTATAAACTATTTAACAGAAAAAAAAATTGATTTTAAGATGGCTAAATTATTAGAGTTATACCCATCTAAAAATGCAGATATAATTGTAAAAGATAAAAAGATAGATATTAAATCAACATATCATTTTAAAAACGCACATATATTAGTAAACAAAGAAGCCCACATAAAAGGGAAAAATAAAATAGATAAGTATTGGTTTATATATATATTAAACAAAACAGAAGCAGAATTATTTTTAGTAAACTATGATGACATTACAAAATGGGAAAGCAAAATTATGAAATACACGGAAGCGTATTATATAAAAAGAGAAGAACTAAAAAAACAAAATGGAAAATTTAACACCAATAGAAATAGCAAATAAAATAAAAGAACTGTCAGGGCTTGACGTTTTTAAAAATAGCAGACAAAGAAAATATATAGAAGTACGTTCATTGTTTAATCATTTACTTAGAAATAAACTTAATATGCGATGGATTCATATAGCTGAATTACATATTAAAAATGGTAAAACTAGCGACCACTCTACTGTTTTATATTCAAGTAACAACTATGCCTACTATTGTCAGCATAATCCTAAACTAACAGAAATAGAAAATATCTTTACTTTTAAATCTGATTTATGTTATGATAAAATAGATAGAGTTCATTACTTAGAAAACAAAGTAACAAACCTAGAGAATAAAAACTCAGAATTAAAAAACAAACTTAAACACCCTATGTATAAAGTGATAAGAGATGTTCCTGAAAACTTACAAGATGAGGTAGGTCAAAAATTAAAATTGTGGGAAAAATCACTAGAATGGAAAAAAGAATTAAATTAAATACGTTATATAGTTATGATAGAGAAAGTTAAGATTAATAAAATATTTGCAAACCCTGTAAATCCTAGAACAATAAAGGAAAACAAATTCAAGAAATTAGTTAATAGTATTAAAGAATTTCCTGAGATGTTAAAACTAAGACCAATCGTTGTCAATAGCGAAATGGGAATACTTGGTGGAAATATGCGTTATAAGGCTTGTGAACAATTAGGTTTAAAAGATGTATGGATTATTAAAGCAGAAAACTTAACTGAAAAACAAATGCAACAATTTGTCATCAAAGATAATGTAGGCTTCGGTGAGTGGGATTGGGATATACTAGCTAACGGATGGGATACTAAAGAATTAAAAGATTGGGGTATTGATGTTTGGCAACCTGAAGATGCGATTGATTATAGCGTTCTTGATGAGATTGACTTAGAAGATGAGATAGAAACTATGTATGACCAAACAAAAAAGTCAATAATATTAGAATATCCAGCAAAAGATTTTGAGCCTATTAAAAAAATCTATGATGATTTAAAAAATCAAGGTGTTAATTTATCAGACTTGTTTTATAAAGCGTTAAAGTCATATAAAAAATGATTTGTTTTATACCAACAAAAAGTAGGACAAATACAAAAACATATAAACTCTTTGAAAAAGAAAAAATAGAGTTTAAACATTTTATTGAACCACAAGAATTTGAACAATATAATGTACCTAATAAAATTAATATTTTAAAAGATAATCAAGGTATATCTTTTGTTCGTAATTTTATGTTACAATATGCTAAAACAAATAAACATAAATGGATATTAATGTGTGATGATGACATTATTTCTTTTTATGAATATAAAGGAAACAAGAATATTAAAAGAGGTGCAGAAATATGGATTGATATATTAAATAAAGCAAAGAAATTACCCTTTGAATTATTTGGAATTAATAATAAACAATTTATTTGGACTGCAAAAAAAAACTATATAATAAACAAAGCATCAGTTGAAGCCTGTGTACTTATGAATATAGATAAAATAAATTGGGATTATGATAATGACACAAAAGAAGATAAAGATTTTGTGATGAAAACAATAAAGCAAGGTTCAGGGGTTGTGAAGTTTCTTAAATTAGGTTTTAGTACACCGACTGTTGGAAGTAATAAGGGTGGGCTACACGATAAATACCTAATAAAAAAAGATTATGATTGGTCTAAGAAAATGGCTAAAAAATGGTATCCTTACGCTTTATTATACACAAACAACAAAAAAACAGATGTAAGAATTAATTATAAAGATTTTGCAAAGAGTATGAATAAAATTATAAGATGAAAACATTAAAACTACAAAAACAAGAACACGATAAAAAGATTGGCTCAAGGTGTGAGTTTGTTCCACCAACTGTAACTGATAGTTGCTTACTAGAGTTAGATGGAAAGATAATAGGTTTTTATTTAAACGACTTACCTGACAAACTTAAACAATACATCTCAATAGCCAACAAAGAGTTCTTGAGTAAAAATGTTCCTAAGTCATTATTAGAACGCTCTGATGTATATACAATGCAAAAAAAATACGGTATAAGTAGGGCTGAAGCTAAAGCTAGAAACACAGTGCAGATGTCAACTATATTAGGTGGCGTATTAGCGAAACCCCATCTTAGAAGACCTTACAACTCTGTATCGGCAGTTCATACAAATAAAAAAGCAAAGACATTTATAAAAGCAATGTTACTATCTTGTTTAGAAAGTGAGAAACTTATAAAACAATATATGCCTGAACAATATGAATCACAAAAGAAATTAATAGAAGAAACTACATTACCTAAATATAGATTCGGAAACTTATTCACTAGCAGTATATCAAACTTTAATATTGCTGCTCCTTTCCATCAAGATAGAGGTAATTTAAAAAACACCGTAAACGTAATATTAACTAAAAGAAAAGATACAGAAGGGGGTGCGCTTTGTGTTCCTGATTTTAATCATACCTTTGAACAGGCAAACAATAGTATTCTAGTATATCCTGCTTGGTATAATATACACGGAGTAACCAAAATAATAAAACATAATGAAGAAGCGTATAGAAATAGTTTGATTTTCTATCCACTATCTGGATTTGATAAATAATATGGACAAAAGTAGACACATAAAAAAGGAATCAATGCTAAAGGCATTAGAAAAAAGTTTAGGAGTAGTTACAGTAGCTTGTAGAAAAACAGAAATACCAAGAAGCACATTTTATAAATGGATGAATGAAGATGAGGAGTTTGCATCTAATGTTCAAGAAATAGAAAACATTGCTTTAGATTTTGCTGAAAGTAAACTACACGACCAAATAGGAGGAGGGAATACATCAGCTACAATATTTTACTTAAAGACAAAAGGAAAGAAAAGAGGTTACATTGAAAGACAAGAAATAACAGGTGCTGATGGAATGCCTAATAACTTTCAAATCGAGATAATTGACAAAACAGAAGATACAGACTAATATTGTATATAAACATCTTGTAAAAAACAATAGCAAAATTGTAGTTGAACAAGGGGGTACAAGGTCAGGAAAAACATTTAATATACTTCTTTGGATTATATTCGCTTACTGTGTTGAGAATAAAGATAAGATTATAACAATATGCCGTAAGTCATTTCCTAGTTTAAGGGCAACAGTATTAAGAGACTTTGTTCAAATCCTACAATCACATAATATATATACAGAATTAAATCACAATAAATCAAACTCTGAATATTCACTATACGGTAACCTGATTGAATTTATTTCATTAGATATGCCTCAAAAAATTAGAGGTCGTAAAAGAGATTTACTATTTATAAATGAAGCTAATGAATTATACTTTGAAGATTGGCAACAACTTATATTTAGAACACAAGACAAAATAGTAATTGACTTCAACCCTTCAGATGAGTATCATTGGATATATGACAAAGTAATTCCTAGAGAAGATTGTGTATTTTATAAAACTACATACTTAGATAATCCATTTATAGAGGATTCTATTAAAAAGGAAATAGAGCGTCTAAGAGATACTGATGAGCAATATTGGCAGATATATGGATTAGGAGAAAGAGCAGCTAGTAGGAGTACTATATTTAAGTATACCGAGGTAAATAAAATACCTGAGTTTGCACAACTTGTAGCATACGGTATGGACTTTGGTTACACTAATGACCCAACAACTTTAGTATCTGTTTACATTGATAAGTTTGATTTATATATTAAAGAACATTTATATAGAACGCAAATGACAACGCAAGACATCAATGTATTTTTAAAAGAAGAACAACTAACATCCAAACCTATATACGCTGATAGTGCAGAGCCGAGGTTAATAAGTGAACTTAGAAAGATGGGGCATAATATATTTGGAAGTATAAAAGGCAGGGATTCTATAAACGCAGGTATTGATTTATTAAAAAGATATAAGATACATATATTAGCTGCCTCATCAAATGCTATATCTGAATTTAGAAACTATAAATGGAAAGAAGATAAATCAGGCAGGTTAATTAATATACCTGAAGATAAAAACAATCATATCATTGACCCCTGTCGTTATGCGACATACTCTATATTGTCAAGACCTAACTTTGGTAAATACACCTTACATTAAAAAAACTTATAAAATATTTTGTTTATAACTATATTTGTTTTATATTTGAATAAAATTACAAAACAATGTTTGAAATACACGGATACACAAAAGATTATTACATTCAAGGTAAATTTGTTGGTTACTTAAAAATATCAACACCTGACAGAGATGTTATGGGTTATTCAGGTAGGGTTACAGAAACTTTACAAGAAGATACTATTATTAGAAAAAAAACTTACAAAAAGGGTACAGAAGTTATTACAGAAGTTTCTCCTATTTGTGGTAAACTAAAAGGTACTTGGCAAGAAAAAATTAATATATTAGTTAATTCAAGACAAAATTTTACAAGATGAGAAAACTAGACAGATACAAACAAAACCTTTCTATACAGGGAAACAAAGTATGGAGTTACACTACTCACGTAGCCACGATAGATGGCGATAAATTAATTCAATTAGGATGGTGGTCAATGACTACTCAAAAGCATATCAACTATGTTGCTAAAGAGTTTGGATTAAATTTAATAAAATGAGCAGATTATTTAAATCTAAAAAACAAAACTTAAAAGACTTAGAGTTTTATGGGCATATAGATGCTGCTATTAATTTAGTTAAAAAATGGAAACAACAAAGCCCAAATAATAAAGAGATAAACTTAATGTCTGATTCATTAGTCGGTATATTCTTTTGGGCTAATACTATGGAACAAGAAGTTAGGGTTCACGATGAAATAGTAAGTCAATACAGGGAAGACAGAAATAAGGCTAGATTAGAATTACAAGAGATAAAAAACAAATACGAACATTTAAAAAAATTAGAACTATGAAAGTAAAGGGAGATTATAATGTTGATGAGGCTAATTATAATTTAAATATCTCTTATGAGTATTATTGGGATGATGGAAGTTATTTCAATCCACCTGAAAGCGATTTGGAAATATTAGATGTAACATTAAACGGAATAGATATAACTGATTTTTATTGGGATTGGGTTGATGATGCAATACATTCACAAGTCTGGGAATATGCACAAGAAAATAAATATGAATAAAATGTTGTAGTAATAATTTAGGTTAGTTACAATATAGATAGGGTGGTCAGAAATGGCTGCCCTTTTTTTATTATCTTAGTATATTATAAAATACACTTTTAAATACGTTATATATATATGAAACTGAAAATTGAAATACCTAACTCGCTTGATGATATTACATTATCACAATATAAAAGATTTATAAAGGTACAGGAACAAACTAAAAACAACAGATTACTAAACGCTAAAATGATAGAAATATTTTGTTCTACTAAATTAGAAAATGTAATGAGGCTTAAACTATCTGATACAGAAGAAATTGTAGGAGTTTTAAATAAAATGTTTGAACAAAAGCCTGATTTAATTAAAGGTTTTAATATTAATAATATAGACTTCGGTTTTCATCCTCAACTAGATAATTTGACTCTAGGAGAATACATAGACTTAGATACATACATAGGAGATTGGGATAATATGGAAAGAGCAATGAATGTTTTATACAGACCAATAACTGCAAAACTAAAAGAGCAATATACTATTATAGATTACAACTCAGAGTTAAATCCATCAATTATGCATATGCCTATGAGTGCGGTTCTTTCTTCAATTTTTTTTTTGTGGAATTTAGGGCTAGACTTATCGAAACTTATGACGAACTCTTTGGAGGACAATCAGACGGAAGCCTTGACGGAGTATCTAACTTCGCAAGAAAATGGGGTTGGTATCAATCAATTTATGGGCTCTCTCAGGGAGATATTACAAGATTTGAAAGTATCACTGAATTAAATGTACACTCTTGTTTTATGATGTTATCATTTATGAAAGAAAAAAACGAACTAGAAGCAAAACAAATTAAAAAGAAATTTAAATGAGCAATCAAGGCGTAAGAGGTTTTTATCAATTAACTCAAACTATTAAAACAGCATTATTACAAGACATTAATTGTAACACGGTAACAACAGGAAACATTTCAGATGTTAATCTAAACAAACAAGATATCTTTCCATTAGGTCATATAATAATTAATAGCGTTACAGATGAGGAACAAGTTTTAAGATTTAATATAAGCGTACTTGCTATGGATATAGTTGACCAATCAAAAGAAGCTACTATTGATAGATTCAAAGGTAACAACAACGAGCAGGACATTTTAAACACACAATTAGCAGTCTTAAACAAACTCATACAAAAACTAAGAATGGGCGACCTTCATACTAGTATGTATCAATTAGATAGTGTTCCAAACTTAGTTCCTTTTTATGATAGGTTTGAAAATCAGTTAGCAGGTTGGACTGCAAATATGGATATTTTAATATATAACGATATATACATTTGCTAATGGTTTACGCTAATTTAGAAGACATAATAGACAAGTACGCTAAGTATGTTATACAACAAGCTAGAACAAATCTTACAAAAGATGACAAAGGTGGTGGCTCGTTATATAATTCATTAGGTTATGAACTTGATGTTGAGATAGATGCTTTTTTATTACAATTCCAAATGGATGATTACGGAGTTTTTGTAGATAAAGGAGTTAGAGGTAAAGACCCAACAAAGTTATCGCCCAACGCTAGACTCACAGGTCAACAAGCACCGAACTCGCCTTTTAGATTTGGTTCTGGAAATTATGCAGGAACTTGGAAAACATTCTTAGCAAAAATAGAAAGTTGGGCTAAAAGTAAAAACGTAAGATTCAGAGAACAAAAGGGTAGTTCTAAGGGTGGTCAATTTAAAGCAGGTAACTACAAAAGCATAGCATACGTTATCGCTAATAACATATATAATAGAGGTATTAAAACATCAAACTTTTTTACAACTCCATTTGAAAGGGCTCAACAAAGATTAGGAGATGACCTTTTAGATGCGTTTATTATAGATGTAGAAAAACAAATAATATACGGAGAAAACTAAACACAATGGCAAACATAGCATTAAGAAACCCACAATATAAATTTATACAAATACCATCTTCAGGAGTGTTGTCAGCAAAGTGTACAATCACAATAGGTGGAACATTAAGATATACTTTAATTAAAAATGTAAGTCCTAGTACAGGATGTAACTTTGATATATCAGAACTTGCAAGGGATTATTTAAATATTACTTATTCAGGAACTTACACTATTGACACAATAGCAATTGTTACAGTTGTTACAACACATCCACAAATTAATGGTGGTGGTACTGCTGTAGCTACACAAACATATACAGACACAGGTTTTGAAGCCTTCGGTTATTATTCAGATGGTTCAAATCCAGAACTTCCATTTACTACAAATCATAAATATTTACTAGCAGCGAATTATGGGAAACTAGCTACAGTATGGAATATATATGTGCCTACTGGTGTTTCAGGATATGTACATTATATGACTGGTGGGGGTGTTACATCTGTTAGTTCTTATAGTGGTTCAGACACACAAGTCGTGAATCAAGGTAGTAATATTCTTTACATAAATAGAATTGATTGCACTAAATACGGAGATGGAAGAAAGATTACATTTATAAATAGATATGGAGTTCAGCAAGATTTATGGTTTTTTCTAAAAGAAGTTACATCATTAAATAGAACTAATGAGAAATATCAATCAAATACAATAGAATATCCTGATGATGAATATGCTGATTATAATGATGCAAATTCTCCAATGAAATTATTCAATACACAAGGAAAACAAATTCATAAATTAAGTTCTGGTTATTATCCTGAATATACAAATCAATTTTTTGAGCAACTGTTATTAAGTGAGTATGTATGGATGACAAGACCTAAAAAAGAAAATCCTGCTTCTGATGAAACAATTCCAGTATTAGTTAAAACATCTAATATGACATTTAAAACTTCTGTAAATGATAGGTTAATTGAATATACAATAGACTTTGAAGAAGCGTTTGATTTAATAAATAACATAAGATAACATAGAAATAACATAAATGCAAAAACTTCAGTTATATATAGGAACAGACCGAGTTGACTTGTTCAAAGATGAAACTGTATCATTTACACAAACAATACAAAACGTAAAGGATATTAAAAAAATCTTTACTGAGTTTTCAAAAACATTTTCCTTACCTGCATCTAAAGTTAATAATAAAATTTTCAAACATTATTATAATTTTGATATACAAGGTGGGTTTGATGCAAGAAATAAAGTAGCAGGAAAAATAGAATTAAATACATTACCTTTTAAAGAGGGTTTTATAAAATTAGAAGGGGTTGATTTAAAAAAGAATGTTGCTCATACATATCGTATAACATTTTTTGGAAACACTATAAACTTAGTAGATGTATTAGGAGATGACCAGTTATCTGCTTTACCTCAACTTTCATTATATAATGTTACATCTTATAATGAAACAGATGTTAAAAATAAAATGACTGCTAACTTAACAGACAGTACAAATATTTGTGTGCCATTAATAACACATACTCAAAGATTATTTTATAATTCTGCATCTAGTTTTCATAATGATGAAGGTAATGTTTATTATCATAATGGTGGTACTCTTAATGGTGTTAAATGGAATCAATTAAAATATGCTTTACGTTTACAAGCTATTATAGATGCGATAGAAGCACAATATTCTGAGATTACATTTTCAAATGATTTCTTTAATAATACAACTAATAAAGAATTTCATAATTTATGGTTATGGTTACACAGAAAAAAAGGTGGTGTTGAACCTACAGGACAAACATCTTTAGTTTATAATCAAGTCACAGACTATGGAACACAAACAGGAAATACAGGTTTTAGTAATGAGATATTTGGTTTTATTGAAATAATAACACCAACATCACCGACACAAATTATTGAAACAAAATTAACAATGACACCTTCCAATAATAGTGTTGTCTATAATATACAAATTTTTAAAAACAGTACTTTATATGACCAAAGATTAAACGTAACAGGTGAACAAATATTATTCAATACAAGTTCAACTCAATTATCAGGTGGTATATATTCTGTACAAATTGGAACTCTTGACACAAGTGGTGTGTCTTTTACAGCAGGTAATATTAAATGGGAATTGTCATTTGGGGTATTAGGTCAAGGTGGTGGTGGTGGAACTGATACTTATAAAAACGCAAATACAGTATCATCAAGTGCAACTTTACCTTTTATAATAGTAGAACAGATTCCTGAAATGAAGATTATAGATTTCTTAACTTCATTATTTCAAATGTTTAACCTAACAGCATTTATAGATAATACAGGAACAATAGTAGTTAAAACCCTTGACAGTTTTTATGCATCAGGTTCATCAGAACCTATTGTAATAGATGAGTATTTAGATGTGACTAAACAAACATCAAATGTAGCTTTACCTTTTAAAGAAATAAGATATGCTTATAAAGGTCTTGGAACTTTTTTAGCTAAACAATTTAACCAATTACAAAATAGAAGTTGGGGTACTTTAAAATATAATGACAATCAAACAACAACTTTTGATGCACCTAACAATGTATATACTATTGAAATACCATTTGAACACGTATTATATGAAAGGTTTATTGATGGAAGTAATGGTGCTAACAAAACCCCTCAATATGGTTATTTTGTAGATGACAATAGAGAATCTTATTATGGGTTACCACTTATATTTTATGCAATAGAAATTAGTAACGGAGATAATATTGCTTTAAATGATGCTGAAACACCACCTACAACACAAGCTATAAATGATTATATAATACCATCTAATAGTTTAGAAGTTGGAACAAGTAATGAAAGAAATATAAATTTCAATGCAGAAGTAAACGAATATGATGGTAATGAATTTACAAGGACTTTGTTTAATAATAATTACAGCACATACATAAACAACGTATTTAATGCAAGTAGAAGGCTTGTAAAAGTTGATGCAGTTTTACCACAAAAGATATTTCATAATTTACAATTAAACGACTTAATACAAATTAGGCAACAGAACTATCAAATTAATTCAATTACTACAAATCTAACAAATGGTAAAAGTCAATTAGAATTATTAAATGTAGGAACACCTTATTATAGAGTGCTTCCTAATGTATCATATCAAGGTTCAATTGGAACTTTATATTATAATTATTCTATCGGTACAGCACCTAGTATATCAATAGGAGATACAATGTTTACAAATCAAACATTAACAAGTAAAGCAAGTTCTGGAACTTATTTACAAACAGGCTCAACATCAGATGATACAGTTTGTGTAAGTAGTTCGTTTGTAATGTCTATGACTTTAGATTCTAATGGGATAGTAACTAATATTGTATGTGGACAACCTTAAAATAAAATTATGATAAAAAATATATTAGACTTATTAGCATTAGCAAATGGCGAAACTGAAAACATCAGAATAGCACAAGGTAAATATGCACTTCCTAAAGATTTTAAAAGTGGATATAAAAAACTTAAAAACAATATCAAATGGCTACGACAGTAAAAGAATACGATTTAAAAATATCAACTAAACAGGCTCAAGCGAATATTGATGAACTTAATAAATCGTTAGAGTTACAAGAAACCTTAATAGAAGATATTGAAAAAGAACTTAGGGAATATCAAAAGGACTTAAACAAAACCTCTGCTACAGACTTAGCAAGGCGTAAAGACCTAAATGATAAAATTAAACAAACTAAGGAAAGATTAACGGATGAAAAGATTGCTTTAAAACAAGTTAACAAAGACAGAAAGAAAGCAAACGAAGTAATGAAAGAAGCAGAAGAAAACGCTGCTGATTATTCAGGTGCCTTAGGTTTAATAGACCAAAAAACTGGTGGGGTAATATCAGGCTTTAAAGGTTTAAAGGAAGGTATCGGTGGTGTTAATAAAGGTTTCAAAACAATGCGAGGTGCTATTATAGCGACAGGTATCGGTGCGTTAGTTTTAGTATTATCATCATTAGCAGCAGCATTTACTAGTTCAGAAGAAGGACAAAACAAATGGTCTAAAGCATTAGGTATGGTCGGCGCAGTTGTCGGTGCATTTACAGATAAATTAGCTGACTTAGGATTATTACTTATTGATGTATTTACTAACCCTCTTGATTCGCTTAAGAGTTTTGGTCAATCAATACAAAACTTTGTAATGGATAAGGTTGCTAAAGTTACTGAAGGTCTAGGTCTTATGGGTAGTGCTATCAGTAAAGTGTTTTCAGGAGATTTTTCAGGAGCATTTGAAGATGCGACAGCAGGTGTTGTAGCATTAAACAGAGGATTAAATCCTGTTGTTATAGTAACTGAATCATTAGTAGAAGGAACTAAAAAATTAGTATCAAGTACAAAAAGTTTAGTCAAAGAAATGCTTGAAGAAGCAAAGATTGCAGGACAAATAGCAGACCAAAGAGCAAAAGCAGATAAACTAGATAGACAAATTATAGTTGACAGGGCAAAGGCTAATAGAGATAGAGCAGATTTATTAGAAAAAGCAGTTGACAAAGAGAAGTTCACAGTTGAAGAAAGAATACAATTCTTAAAAGATGCAGGTGCATTAGAAGATGAAATCACTAATAAAGAAATAACTGCTGCTCAACTTAGGTTAGATGCAAAAGTTGCTGAAAACGCACTAGGTAAATCAACAAAAGAAGACTTAGAAGAAGAAGCTAACTTAAGAGCAAACCTTATTAACTTAGAAACTGCTAAACTAACAAAAGCGAAAGAGGTTACATCACAAATCATAGCATTGAACGCTGAGGCTAAGATGATACAAGACCAAGCTGATGCTGATGAGAAACAAAAAATACTAGACCTTGATGCTTTAAAGAAACAAATCAGAGATGCAGAAGCAGTTACAGAAGATGAACGTA
>Ga0070747_1000533_pt1 | contig 18770 bp, 23 predicted proteins | sample VirMetDEL_Mar_31_FD_77321 | JGI IMG/M metagenome (GOLD analysis project Ga0070747, IMG submission 77321) | Aqueous microbial communities from the Delaware River and Bay under freshwater to marine salinity gradient to study organic matter... | ecosystem: Environmental > Aquatic > Marine > Coastal... | reverse complement strand
TAATAGATATAGATAGAGCTTGGCAACCCAGACGCCAGCAGTATACAAAATGTTCTTTCCTGCTCATGTGTCTGGTGTGTTATATTGTGTTAAAGGCATTTCCCGACCCGACCCGACACATAAACCCGACAATCCCGACCCGACCCGACTGGATCTTCATGTATCTTTGTGTATGTATGATTTTATTTACGAGCTTGACCAAGAGAGGGGGCAGATGCGATTAATCCCGAACATCTAGCCATATAAATAATCTTTATAATATTAACTGTATACAAATTGTTGACAAATAGATTAAGAAGCGTATGATTATAAATGTGAATTGGAAACCATAATAAATACTATAGGAGGTATAACAAATGGGAACGAGAAGTAATATCGCATATCAGCGAGCTAATGGGCAAGTCGTAGTGACATACTGTCATTATGACGGCTACCCAGAATATAACGGCTTATTAATTAATGAGCATTACAACAACCAAAAAAAAGCAGAAGAACTAGCCAATCAAGGTTATCTGTCTTGTCTAAGACCTACCATTAAAGAATGTTTAGATGATAGGGCAAACATAGACCCACCTTTAACATATCATTCAGCACACACATTTTATAATGATGTGCAGTTCGACATTGAATGGATCTATCTATTTAAAAACAATCAATGGTATGTAGCAGAACATAAAGTATCTTATGACGCAAATTATAATTGTGTTGATGTTGGTATCAAAGAAAATGACTTACAACCTTTATGGACTGTATTGGCTAAACTAGAAAAGGAGTCAGCATAATGATTGAAGAATTACTAGATAAATATCATGTAGACGATTTTGATAATTTATTAATTGAAATTATTAAACACATGCAAGAACAAAAAAAAATAAGGGAGCAAGACTAATGGAAAGAAGAATAGTATCAACAACAATTTTAGTTGAATGGAGCGACAACCCTAAACCCGTTGTTTTAAATAACGATATGCCTAACGGATTAGCTAACGACTTTGACGAATGGTTAACAGAAATTGAGGAAGAGGAGCAAGACTAATGGAAAGATCATACAGTTGGCAAGAAATAGCTGACATGCCCTTATGTTGCATGTGTTGTGGCAGTAGGAATGTAATTGCAGAAAAGAATTTATGTTTAGACTGTGGTTCAGATGAGGGTTTATGGGCAGATGAAAGAGAGGAGGTTTCAGATGAAATACCAGATCACTTACGCCATTTATCTGAATGGAGATTAAAGGCATTATTTTATTTATTTAGAGGAGGTATCTAAACAATGAGCAACCTGTTTATATTTTCTTGTGTCGTTCTTATGTTAATGTTTATATTTTCTAACCCTAATGAGCCAAACAATAAATAAATATTACATTAAGATAGTACCATTTGATGCAGTAGAGCATGACTTACAACGATACCCAAATATTGATAAAGTCGGCTTTACTGTTGGTTATTTGGTTTATCAAGACAACCAACATATTAAATCAGCTTGGTTTAAATCCCGTAAGAGCCTATTCAAGGCTTTAGATGTTTTCTTGAACAATTAGAAGTAATTTGTTATATTCGGACTAAGGCATAGTCTGATTTACTATTTTTACTTCTCATCTCCTCCAATAGATTAGTTATGCCTTTTTATCTTCTTCCCTTTTTTCTTCATTATCTTGATCAGGTAGATCCAGGTCGTCAACCTTATTTTCTATACTAGCCTCAACAACATTACCCATGAGCTGTGCTAATCTTGTTTCTACTTCTTCCCGACTCATTTGATCCACCTTCCCGAACATAACTTCTTTACGATCAACAATTAAGCCCCCGACTTTGAGCAGTGAGTTCTGAGCAGATATTGCAGCATTAAATGAACCCGACTCAATAGCCTTGTCCCGAATATCATAGAGATCTTGCACGGCCCGATCATAGTTGAGCTCATACTTCTTCTTAGCCTGGTTCATAAGATAATTATATTCCTTACGAATAATAGGCTTGTTCATGAGTTTATTGGCCATTTGACGAGGACTTGTATACCCAGCTTTGTGGGCACACTCTACTAAAGATAAACGAGGATTATTGACTGCAATCCAAATAAAGTTGCGTTGTCGTCTGTTGAGGGAGTTATCAAGATTACAATATTCTATGGGAGCTTCTTCTTCAGAAGAGATTATAGGTTCATATTCTAAGTTATTTTTTCTATATCCCATGTTTTGCATATTAGAGTAGGCGTAAGTTTTAATAATACCTACCCCCACTTTACCCTAAAGTGTATTGTGAGGATACTTGAAGAGAGTAGATCTAGTCAAGTATTATCTCAATTATTTAACTAAGTTTACTTATTCTCTTATGACAAAAATGAAAAAAATACAATAATCCTGAAACCCCCATTCTTATCATGTTTTTAGCTGTCATGACAAAATGACAATAATAGACAATAATCTATTTGTTGGCAGATTTGTCAATATATTGAGCTAAAAGTTCATCAACTAACTTAGCAACCTCTTTATCTTCAAACTCTTTACTAACCTGTGCGATAAAAAAACTTAAGCTTGCCAGGACAATATTCAAACGACTTTCGCCCCGATAAACCATGTTTTCAACCATACCATCAAGTCTGGAAATAACTTCTTGTAATGTGGGTTTGCCCATCTTGTCTTTGATTTCTACAATCTTTGGCATTCCGCATCATAACACGATATTTCATAATACCGCTACTCCCTCATCTGTGATAGCCTAGCTGGTATTACCTTTGTCCAATTACAATCATCACAACAACGTCCAGAGTTTACAGGTTCAGCATTGTTTCCATGCTCCCATACAACCTCTCCGTCATCATTTTTTAATGGTTTTATGTAGCCATTACATATACTACATCTAACTTTGTTTATGTTTACTACATTCATAATGCTCTTTGATCGTTATAATCTTCATCATAAAAGGTAATTAAATCACCTTGTGGATCATAACATTTCATACCTACGTTTATTTTGTAGTATTTTTTGTAAGCATTAACGAGTGAATCTGCTTTTTTAGTATTGTAGTCATCTGTAGCTTGTTCATACGATAAACGCATCATTGTATACAAATCATTTGTTCTTCCCATATTTACTCCTCATAAATAATAAATGGTTACTTATGGTTGACATCATACAGAAATAAATGCAATAATACAAACTCATTTATTTGGAGAAGTAAAATGGAAAAACCTAAATTAGACGTAACTGCTATTATGGACGAAGTAATCAGTTACACAAATCCATCTAAGGAAGACTTAGAGAAACAAATAGAACAAGATAAGATTAATTACCTTGTTTGGCAATGTGGTGTTGCTATCAAAGAACTGCAATCAGCAGTAGATGATATTACTAAATCTAAGGAGGCATCATGAATAAATTACCTGATATGCTAGAAGATCTACCACATAAAAAGGTAGGCGATGCTTATTACTTTCCGAACATGAGTAATAGCTTTTATCACAATGGGCCAGGCATATCTTCTTCACATATAAGAAGATTTAGTCAAAGTCAATTACATGCTTTGGAAGAAGTTATAGAGCAAACAACAGCTATGAACTTTGGATCTGCGGCACATTCATTAATTGTAGAGGGAGAGGGAGCATTCTTTAGTGATGTAGTTACTATTACTGGATCTCCATATACCAATACTAACAAAGCTCTTAAGAAAGAAAGTCTTGATAAGGGTTTGATTGTTATCAACGAAAAAGACAAAGATACCATATATAGTATGCAAAACAGCTTAGTAACCGAAGCGAGAGCTTATCTAAATCCAGATAAAGAGTATCCTAGCTCTTTTGATGCACCCTACGAGGTGTCAATATTCTGGTATGAACAAGATTTGCTATGTAAGACTAGAGCTGACGTAGTTTTAAATCCGTTTGATAAACCACACGGGGAAAATGCCATAGTGCTTGTAGATTACAAAACCACTGCTGATTGTTCTGTTAGGGGATTTACCAATTCAGTAAGACGGTACTCCTATGATCTACAAGCCGCATGGTATAAGCGTGGCTTTGAGCGTGCTGGTTTCCAGGTACATGACTTTGTGTTTGTAGCACAAGAGAAGAAACCACCTTATGCAAGTAAAGTATTTAAAATGAACCATACCGATATGGAAGTAGGTTGGAACTTTTTGAGCGATTACTTAGAAGAATACAACAAAGTAGTGTGGAGTGGTGGCAAACAAGCAACCATATACAACAGTCCTAATGTTGTTGAGCTTGATACTGGTAACTTTTATAGAGAGGAATAGAATGAAAAAACTAAATTTTAAAAAAGCAAAACAAAATACTAAATTAGTAACTTTTAAAGTTGATCCTTCAACAAGTAAAAACTTAACGTCTTTAAGAACTTTATATTCAGACGAAGCTAAAAGAAGAGTGACTACTGGTGAAATTGTGAAACAACTTATTAATCTACATCATGCAGATGTATTCGGAATGGAGAAACAAAATGATAGAAACAGATAACATAAACCCACCACATTACAAGAAAGGCCCTATTGAATGTATAGACGCAATAGAATCAGCTTTAACCTTTGAAGAGTTCAAGGGCTATTGTAAAGCGGCAGCTCTTAAATACATTTGGAGAGAAGATCATAAAGATTCCAACGTGCAAGATATTGATAAGGCCATATGGTACTTAACAAGGCTACGTAATAAACTGGAGAACAGATGATGGGCTTTATAGATATGAGTTTTTGGGCTGTCATTGCTTTATGTTTATTGTTTATATTTGCATTATTGCAGGATCGTAAATGAGTTTAAAAAAAGAAATAGAAAAAACAAAAGCAAGATTGCAAGAATCTAAAGAAAAAACACAACAACTGCAAAATGAATTATTTTTGTTAATTGCAGAATCAATAAAAAAGGGGCATAAAGCCCCTTAGTCATACAGCAACCTTTAGAAAGGAGGTATCGCTTCCTTAGGTGGACTCATGTCAGAGTCAGCCTCTGGCAAATACAATCGGATCTTAGTCTTCTTAGTATTCACAACACCATTATCACCCTCAAACTGATCATCTATTTGTTCAGTCTTAAGGACCAATTTTTTACCAACAAAGTCGCCATGATTTTCTGGATACTTTTTAAATCCAACAGCTTTAGTAAGCCTGGTAAATATCTCCGTACTAATTCTTTTGTTTTCTTCGTTAGTAGCCCAAAGGTTATACCATTCATTATGATCACGATACTTACCGCCATCAAGTTGAAATGTAACCTTTAGCGTATGATTACCTGCTTTAGACTTATATTTGTCCGTAGCAATAACCGTTGCATTGTGTTCACCGTCTGGTGCAAGAGGTAAGCCACCAGATGACATTTCCTCTAAGTTATCAAAAAATTCTACATCACCGAAATCAGACATTTGCATCTCCCATATTGTCGTTAGTTAATGTAAACCCTAACTTTTCAATTAGAGCACTCACATCTGGCTTTTCAAAACTTTCAAGTTTGCCACTACGATCTTTGGCTTTGTAGCCTTGACCAAAAGTAGTTTGTAGCCATCTGGTTTGAACGTTTTTACCGTCCTCATCTTGATCTTCTATAATACGAAGAGCAAGCACTTCATCAAAAAAGTATGTAATTGATTCGCCAAGCTTAGTACCCACCATCTTTGGTGCATGTCTAAGTATGCCATCGTCATTTACTATATCTTCTTTACATAAAAATAATACATGCATGTTTAAATCTCTAAAAGCACGCATTAAATTTGTTACAGATTCCTGGACATTACCATATGCCATTCGTGGATCTTTGCTACGAGACTTCTCCCATGTCAATAAGATCTCGCTTATTTCAGATACTGAATCTAAGCACACTGTGTCATATTGTAATTTGCCAGACTTTAAAGCATCGTGTAGTTCCATAACCTCTGATGCTTCTTTTACTTCAATAGCCTCTACATTGTTTGCATCTTTAATAGATAACAATCCAGCTTCAGCACTTATGACAAGCACCTTACCAGGACAAGTTTTAGCTAATGTTGTTTTACCCGCTCCAGCCATTCCATACACCAAGATTTTTGCACCTTGATCTTGAACTAACTTTTGCGGAGATACTATTCTACTTGATAATTCCATTTCTCTATCTCCTTTAAAATTAAAAATTAACTTGCATATTATATACTACTTATCTACAATGTGTAATTATTTTTCAAATAAAAGTTACGAGGAGAAAAACATGGAAGATACCAATAGAGAAGATCTAGTATGGCAAGCAAACTATTATCATAGAATGAAGTCATTATCATCACAAAAACTAAAAGAATTTGAAACACTTGGGGTTAAACCTAATCATACCGACAGAGTTGTAAAAAGATACACTCTTAAAGAATACATTGAGTTTCTTGGACAGAAAAAAGCCGCAGAGGATTTTGGTTGTTCAGAGGCTTCATGTAAGTCATGGAGATATGGTTATAGGCAACCTACTATTAATCAAGCCAAACAAATTATTAAAGCTACTGATGGCAGATTAGATTTTGAATGCATCTATGGATCAGTAAATGATATAGCACAAGAAGCTTAGTGTGTTTCAGCTTAATATTACCGAGGACGATACATCCTTGGAGCAAGCACTCGCCTATTATGATGATGGCTATAACGTAGTTCCCTTACAAAGATCTAACAAGAAACCACCATCTTTTCTAGGTAGTTGGGAGCAATACAAAGAGGTAAGGCCTGCTAGAACCCTTGTAGAATCATGGTTTAAGGGTAGAGATAACTTACAAGTTGCTTTAGTTTGCGGTAAGTTTGTGGTCGTTGATGCTGATTCACCAGAGGCTATGGATTGGGTTGAGAACAATATGCCTGCTTGTCCATTTAAAGTTATAACTGGTAAAGGTATGCATTACTATTATAACAATCCACAAAACTATACTACCTTTGCAACAAGAAGAACTGCAGAAACACCCATAGAAAGATTAATAGATATAAGAGGTGTTGGCGGTCTTATTATTGCACCATGGAACAGACACGCAAACGGCCAAGTATATAAGCCTGTAACTTTTACTGATTGGAAGGTACATGATCACAATGATTTACCAGATTTTACAGAGGTTGAGTTTCAAAAAATTACAGGTGTCCCAAAAACAGAAACAGGAGTACAAACTGCACCATTTTCACTTGATGGTGTTATGGAGGGATCTAGGAATGATGGAGCTGCAAGGATAGCTGGATACCTAATATCTAAGAACGTTAATCTACAATTTGTAAAAATATTTCTGCAGAATTGGAATAAAAATAATAATCCTCCATTACCACAAACAGAGATAGACAGCGTTGTAGAGAGTGTTAAAAGCACACACGATAGGAAAAATAGAATCGCACCATTATTTATCCAAGCATCAGAAAGCATACAGAAACCAAAAGACTTATTCAACCCACCAGGATTACTTAAAGACATGTTTAAGTTCTGTGAGGAGATAGCACAGGTGCCACAACCAGAACTATCATTGATAGGTGCACTGGCACTAGCTAGTGTTACTTGTGGCCGTATATATAGAACCAACATGAATAACTTTTCTTCTATGTACTTCATGGGTATTGCTAAATCGGGGCAAGGTAAAGAAAACATTAAAACATTTGTAGAAGGTGTGCTGAATGCTAGTGACCATGAAAAGCTAATTGTAGGAGATGGCTACACCTCAAGTGGTGCTGTGCATTCTGTATTAAAGATGAGGCCAACACAGATAACCATAATGGATGAGTTTGGTAAAAGACTAGAAGCAATAGGGGCATCAACCAACACTAATAGAGAAGATGGTATACAAACACTTATGGAAGCATGGGGTCGTTGTCATGGTACTTTGCGACCAGATAACTACTCACTTATGAATGTGCAAGAACAATACAAAGAAATGATGATGAATCGTGTAACACATAAACCAGCTATTACACTGGTTGGTTTGTCAGTACCTAAGAATTTTTATAAAGCGTTAAATGGTGGCAGGATTGCAGACGGGTTCCTAAACCGTTTTGTAGTTGTTGAATCTACAGAGCCGAGAAGAGTGGGTGAGCTTAAAAGATTCACATCGCCACCAACCTCTATTGTGAACTGGGTAAATTATATAAGAAGACAAAGAGGCACCATGAGTGATTTATCTCGTGATAATGCAGAGCTTGACCTAGATCAAATAGTATTAAACTTTGATAGGGAATCAGAGGAGATACTGCAAGACTTTGCACGAGAGATAGTTAAACGACAAGATATACTAGAAAAAGATAACCTAGAGCCACTTCTAAGCCGTTCTAAGGAAAAAGCTATGCGTTTGTCTTTGTTATGTACTTTAGCAACAAATGCAGACGCTAAAGCCATTACAGGAGATGTTACACGTTGGGCTGTAGATTTTATTAGATACTACGACTTATTATTCATAGAAGCCTGTAGAGATAAGGTGGCCAGTAGTGCAACAGAATCTAAGATTAAACAAGTATTATCATTTATTAGATCTAGGAATGGTGAGGGTATATCTAAACGTGAAGTAGATAGACATGAACTATTTAGAAGTATGAAGTCTTATGAAGTAAAAGAGATTATTGAAAGGCTTAAGAATGCAGGGGAGATACAAGAGGTTGAGATTAAAGTTGGTGGTAAAGGCAGACCAGCAAAGAGGTTTGTTGCGGTTGATCCTACTTTCTTTGAGGATAGTTAAAAACCCATAGTTTACAAATTGTAACTTTTGTGTTATAATGAAATTCTAGCCTAGAGCTAGTTTGTTCTTAAAAATAAAAATAAGAGGAGAAACTGACATGAAGATTTTAATCGCATGTGAGTTCTCAGGGATTGTAAGAAATGCTTTCTTAGACAAAGGGCATGATGCCTGGTCTTGTGACATTCTTCCAAGTGATGACGGATCTAATAGACACATTACTGATGACATTAGAAAAGTTATGAAAATGGAAAACTGGGACATGATGATGGTAGCACACCCTCCCTGTACCAGACTTTGCAATTCGGGAGTTAGGTGGTTGAAATCACCTCCTCCTGGAAAAACAGTAAAGGAAATGGTTAGGGATTTAAGAGAGGGTACAAATTTATTTCAAGATCTTTGGAATAGTGACATACCCAAAATTGCAGTTGAAAATCCAATTATGCATAAATATGCAAAGAAAAGGATTAAAAACTACAAGCATTACGATCAGAAGATCCAACCCTGGCAATTCGGAGATGATCCAGAAGGCCAGGATAATGTTTCTAAAGCAACCTGCTTATGGTTAAAGAATTTACCAATTCTCAAGCCCACAGGTACTTTAGACGGGACTTCAGCTAGGAATGACATACATAATTGTCCTCCTGGTCCAGATCGTTGGAAAATAAGAAGCACTTTCTTCCCAGGTCTTGCCAAAGCTATGGCAGACCAATGGGGATAACAACCTTGAGAACAAAGAAAGGGAGTGTAACAGCTCCCTTTTTTATTGTTTAAACTATTGGCCTACCAGCAACTTGTTCTGCAAAGTCTATACGTTCTTGAGATAGTGGATCTGTTGGTGATTGCATAGGTTGAACATCTGGTAGTTGTAGTTCTGAGGTTTTGAGTGGTGCAGTAACTTGTTCTCTTAGTTGTTGAAATATATTAAGACCTTCATCTGTAATACCTTCTACATCACCGCCAGTAACTCCTGCCTCAGTTGCAGCATCTTGTATACCTGTTTCTAATACATCTGCAACAGATTCACCAAAAGGTTGTATTTGTCCATCTACAAATCTTAATCCAAATTGTCTTAATGTATTATTAAATATTTTAAAAGCCTGTGAGATAGATCCTGGATCTGTTTTTGTCATCAATCTTACAAAAGCTCTATTACCAAATAAAGATCTAGCAACTGCTAGTCCTGCTACTATTGGTAAGGTAGCTAAAGGTGTAAATATAATGGTAGCAGCTATACCTGCAGCGACTAAACCACCAGCACCTCCTGCCCCTCTACCAGATTCACCAATAGTAAGAATGTCTATTTCTTTTTGAAATGTTCGTAAATCTTTTGCAAGTTCTTTTCCAAACATAGCTTCTAGTGTTTCATCTCCGTATGAATCTAAAGCTGTTTTAAGATTTTGATGTTTAAATACATCAGTAACTTTGCCTTTTCCATTGAAGTCAATAGATTTTGCTAATAGTTTTTGCATACTAGCCTGTTGTATGCTGTTAAAGGCTTCGTCATCAACAACACCTCTTAATTTAATAATATTAGCTGAACCACCAGGTCTAAAAATGCTGTTAACTGTTTCTTCAATACCGACTTCAGGTAATCTTGAAACAGCTCTATTAGCTTCAAATTTTAATCTTTCGTCTGAAGCTGCAGCTAAAGCTTTTAATTCGTCAATAAATTTTGTACCTGAAGCATAAGCATCTAATCCTTTGCCTTTAAAATCTATAGTAAAATCATTTACTAAGCTTTTTAAATCTTGTGGTTTAATTCTTGGACCAATCATATTTAACTGGTCAATAGCTCGTAAAACATCTTTTCCAGAACTTCTTTTAGTAACTGGGTCTTTAAACAGTTCTTCAAACTTACCTTGATTTTCCATATCAAATTTTTTCATTTGTCTTGCAAAATCAGTAAAGTTGACACTTGTTAAATCATCTTTTGTTGCCACTCTAAAAGCATCATTAAAAAGTCTTCGTTTGATTTGTGATTTTAGTTCTACTTCTTTCAAAACCTGTTTACCATCTTTAAAAGTAGCTTGTCCTGTTCTTGCAAGATATTCATCGTAACCACGTAACGCATTTACAATGTCTGAAAATTCACCAGGCTCTCCACTTAATATAGCTCTTTTATATACATCATCAGCACTAATAGATCCTTTTTGTGCATTTGAAATTAAAGCATCCATTTTTACTTTATCAAATGGCCTCATTCTTTCGTAATGATTTTTATTGGCTGATCTTAAATCTTCAATAGCTGTTTTAATCCTGTTACTTAAAATTGGGTTTTCATCTATACCAGCTTTTTTTAAGTCTGCTGCAATTTGTGCTCTACCTGTATCAACCAGTTCAGTAAGCATACTGTCAGCATTTTGTTGATTTGGTTTATAATTATCAAATAATTTTACAACATCACTTAATAGACGGCCTTCAGGTGAACGCCCAACAACTTCTGTATGAAAATCTTTTAATCTGCTTACATCATTCCTAATTTGTTTTAAATTAACTCCAGCAATTAATTCTCCTGCTTCATCTCTTGCGTCATCTAATACTCCCTGTGATCTTCTTCTCATTCCTTCTAACACTGCATCAAGTTGTTGCACTACGCTAGTCTTAATATCTGTGCCTGGTGATTGTAAATTCCATGTATTACTACTATTTTTATAATCAGCAACCAAACGCTGTGCTTGTAAAACATATTTGTTTACAACACTATTGACAGTTTTGTTTATAATACGTGCTTCTTGTGCTGGGCCAGTCACTGCTTCTCTACCACCAACAGTTCTTACTATTTCTTCCTTACCCCTTGGGTCAGAAATATCTAAAAACTTTTGGTCAACTTTGCCATATCTTTCACCACTTTCTCGCATGACAGCACTTCGAGATCGAAACATCACATCTTTTAATGTTTCACCAAACTCTCTTCTGCTAGGCACTTGGCCGTAATTACCTATCTCAATAACATCTGCACCAATATCTTTAAGCATGTTTTTCAAACTTTCCGTAACATCTTTTTCTTGGTTTCTTAATTTTTGTAAGGCTTTGTTTACTGATTCATCTAATCTACCTTTAGATGTTTCTGATATATAAGAATCCAAAGCTACTCTTTCTTTTTTAATACCATTAAGTATGTAGTCTAACTCAGCAAACAAAGCATTTTTATTTGCAATATCTCTATTGTTACCTAAGACTTGTTCAGAGATTTGTTGATACCTACCAGGTAACATTTTTTCCAATGATGCCTGTGCTGGTATTGCCCCTCTTGAATATTTCCAATCAAACTTTTTAACTCTACCATCTCTTACAGCTCTAGCTATTTCTTTTGGTGTAGCAGCTCTACCTAAACCTTCATCAAGCTTGACAACATCTTTATAACTTAAATTTTTTGACATAACGTTCATCAATCTTTGATTGTCAATAGGTGCTCTTTTACCTAATAATAAGTTATATAGTTTTGCTGGAACCTCGCCAAAAAGACCTTGACCAATAGAACCAATACCAAATTCAAAACCAATTAATTTACGCAACTCCTCTTGATCTTGTAATTGGAAACCTTCTTGTGCATCAAGGTATTCTTCACCAGCTTTACCACCAGCAGAACCTGTACCAGCAGCTAACATTCTTGCCATAGGTTGTCTACCGCCTAACAACGTTGAAAAACCTTTTATAATTCTAGCTTGTGGCATAAATGCTGCAATAGTTCCTATTACAGGACCAGCTATGCCTGAAAAGTCAGATAAATCCCCAGTTTTAAGATTAAAATCATTTTCATCAATAATAGTGTTTAAATTTACCAAAGTACCATCTTGTAGTCTTCTTTGTTGTATAGGTAACCCAAGAATTTCAAGGCCCTCAGGAGTCAAGGCTAGTTGTCCTTTGGTATTTCTTATGTAACCAGATGAACCAACTTCACCATCAATTATATCTTCTTGTTCAACAGGCGATTTAGTTTTATCCAACCTTGTAAGTATGTCATTTAAAACCTTGTCCTCTTCAGCCATGGTTTCAGCTCTACCTAATTTTTGCCTTAATTCTTTATTGTTTACACCAGTTTCATAATCAAAAAATAACTCATCAAAAAATGGAGATACAGAACCTTTAGCTATTTCTGCACTTACTATTTTTCTTGCATCATCTTCAGTTGCAGCATCAACAACGTGTGCTACTCCTGGTGCTATGTTAACTCTAAACCTTGGCATTATATTTAGGTACCTGGTGTACGATAATCTATGTCTGTGATTGATTGATCCATTGCAGTTCTATCCTCTATATAAGTGTTGGCTTCAGCAATAGAAAAAGATTTTATAAGATCAATTATAGGTTGATTAATATTGTAAACATTTGATTCAACGCCTACTTTATCAAAGAAGCTTTTAGCTGCAATAACTTTATTTTGTTGTTCCATCATACCATCTACAATTCTAACTCTACTGTCTTCAAGTTTTTTAATTGATATGGAAACTGGTGTGGTAATTTTAATATCACCAAACACGTCTTCAACTATTTGCCTATCTAAATTAGAAATAGTTTTACCAGATTCTCCTAATATCTCTCTTACGTTGGCTTGTCGTAACACATTTAATAATGCATTAGCTCTTGTACGTGGTTCTAAGTCTTCAAAACTTTCACCAGTATCAGATTTTATGGCAGCTTCAATCATATCTGTTGCTTCACCAAAAAAACCTCTTATACCAGTAGCACCACCAGCTTCTAATGTCTCTATTACGTAATTTAAGTTAGAAAGTGTATTTGCACTTTTGTTAAATCCTCTTATATTTTCAGCTAACTCCTTTTCTTCAGTAGTAATTGTCTTTACCTCACTGACCGTAAAAGGATCTGTACCAGCATTTTTAGCAGCCTCTACAGCAACTGCAAGAGCTAAATCTCTTTTATATTTTTTATCTTCTTGTTGTTGTAGAAGTTCTCTTGCTGCTCTTTCCTCTGATGCTTTTGCAGCTCCAGATGCTAAACCTTCACCCATTTGCCCTGTTCTAACTAATTCACCGCCAACGTTTCTTATAAAATCTAAAAATCTATCTGACCCAAACACACCAGAAGTTTCTTTTATAACAGGAATTGTTTTTGTATCTCTATCTTTTAAAGTTTTTGTTGTGTCAACTTTATCTAAAGTAATTTTTGGTGGATCGAATTTACCATCAAACTTATTTTGTGTATCTAATAAAGTATCAGCTTCTGTTTTATCTATGTTAACTTTAAGCTCTGCAGGTTGTAATTCTTTCAAAGCTTCTGTAATTGTTTCATCTTGTAAGAGTCTACCTTCTGGTAAAGGAAACCCAAATTCATCTTTGTCTATTATAGATTTTTCATATGCTAGTCTTCTTGCATCTTGTTCAGCACGACCAACACTACCAATATCATATAATTGACCTACTGGTTCTCCGCTTGTTACAGGTATTAATGTAGGTAATTGTTCAGGCAATTCTGCAGTTATATTTGGTTCTAATACATCGCTAATTTCTTCTGGAGCTGGTTCTATTGGTTGTTCGTTGATTTCTGCTATTTCTTCAGAAAAGTCTTGTACTGTTGGTTTTAGTATCGAAGCAAGCTCTTCAGCAGATCTTCCGCCTCTATCTGCTGTATCTCTAAATCCTTGTGCTCCTTCTCCATAAAAAGGTGAATCATATTCTGCAAGTGATTTTGCACCTGGCATATTTTCTAATTGTTCTTCAGAAAATATTTGCCTTGTTAAACCACTAATCGCTGGTAAATATAAACCTTTTGCAACTCTACCTACATCTTTTAAGGAAGAAATACTTGATTGCTTATTCATATTTTTTGTAAATGGTATAGCTTTTCTATCAATAACGGAATTTAAAATAGACTGTAACTCAGGGCTAAATAATATTTGACCTGCTTTTACACTATTACTTAATGCAAATAAATCTTTATCAGGAAGCACGCTTATTTGTTGTGTAAAGTCCTCTACACTAATATTATCAGTTTTGCCATTTGCATAAGTAACAGAACCACCATTTTGGAACATTCTTCTATTAAGAAAATTCATCAACTGCTACCTTGTTTAGGAGCCATAGCACCGTAAGCACTAAATGCAGCTCCTAATCCTGCTGCGGTTGGATCTGTAGGCATACCATACTGTGAATCTATTTGTGTTCTTGATCCTTGATAACCAGGTAACATAGAACCAATTTGTCCCAAAACACCTAGCGGACGTAATTGTTGTCCCATTTGTTGCTCATATATTCTACCTAATCCAGTTTCGGCAATACCTCTGCCAGTTGTACCATATCTTGATAGCTCACCTCTTTGACCTGCTCTCATTTGTTCTTGAGTTTGACCAATACCACCAATTTGCGAGCCATATCCAGCTAATTGTGATCCTAATGCTGAAGCACCAGCACCTCTTTGTTGTCCTATACCAAGCAACCCAGTAGCAAGATTTTGTCTTGCACCTGAACCAGCCGCACCGTATCCCATCAGACTACTAGCAAGTTGCTGTTGTGCACCAAACTGATCACCTGTTAGACCTCTAAGGGTACTTCCAAGTTGTTGTTGTGCTCCAAGTCTTGAACCAGATAATCCAGCCAAGCCACTACTTGCAGCTCTTTCAGCAGCTCTTTGTCTTGCAAACTCACCTAGTCCAGTTGCTTGAGCACTTTGGAATCCTTGTGATCTTATGTTACCTAAAGCTTGTGCTAAACCTTTACCTAAAGACTCTCTACGTTCTTCTGCTCCAAGCCTGGCTCTACTACCACCAAAGGCACCAGAGCTAATCTCACGAGCTCTTGATGCTATATCCTGCTTGTCTCCAGCTTTTAATACATCATCAATGGTTTGTTGTACTACTCTATCCTCATAAGGATTGTAGAACTGTTGAGTCATGCCTGGATCATAAGCACCTAATGTTCCTCTTAGTAAATCCTCTGATTCACCAAGACTTCCACCATAATTTTGTGTACTACCTATAGCTTGTCTTCCAAGTCTTCCTAGAGAACCACCAAATCTATCTGTAGCTCCTGTAGTAATTCCACGTGCTTGACCAATACCTTGTAATTCTTCTCCTGCACCAATTTGCATCTGTCTTTCAGCTCTACCATAGTAAGGATCTCTAAGTGTTTCTGCTCTCCTAGATTGATCTATAGCCTGATTAACTAAATTTTGATTTTGTTGTAAAAATGGTTCAAAACCACCAATACCAGAAATAGCCTGTTGTCTAGCTAATAATTCTAGTGGGGACAATCCTGCAGTTTGTTGTAATGGTACATCACTGCCAATTAGATTAGCACCTGCTTGCTGTAATTGATTGTAAAAACCTGGTTGATCTGCTGTTCCAAAATATAAAGATCTTAATAATGGGTCTGTTTGTACTTCAGATGCAGATTGTTGTAACAATACTGGATCCATTGCACCCATAGCCATTTGTGTTTGTGTAGGGTCTGTTTGAGCTGTTGGTGTAACTACTGGGTCAACTGTTGGTGTAACAGGATCAACTACTGGATCTGAAATAGGTGGTGGAGGTGTTACACCTGCTGGGCCAATAATTCTTCCATCTGGCCCACGAATTTCTGTTGGCCTAATGCCTGGGCCAAAGCCATAGTCTGGTAGTTCAACTGGTTTAGGTTGTTTAGGTGGACCCATAGGATCAAAAGGTACTGGATTCTCATTAATCATTTTAGGTACTAGAGGATCATCAAAAAATCCAGAACCAGCAGAAACATTAGGATCAAAAAGATCCGCATTACTTCCGCCTATAGGACCTATTTCATTTCTAAGTGGTTGTCCTATACCTGTTAAATCACCTGGAGGTTTTGGTAAAAAATCACTACCACCTAATATTGGAGCTACAGGTCTGCCCATGCTTCCAGGACCATCATTTACAGGCATAGGTTGTTTTATACCACTTCCTGGTGTTGTAGTTGGTGGTGTTACGCCTCCAGAGCCAATAAACTGTCCATCTGGAGTAATAATCTCTGAAGGTCTAATACCTGGACCAAAGCCAAAGTCGTTTAGTTCTACTGGTTTAAGTTGTTTAGGTGGACCCATACTAGGTATAGGTTTTCCAGGATCAAGTACGCCTGAACCAATATTACTTATATCTACTGGTGTATTAGGATCAAAAGGTATTGGATTTTCATTAATCATTCTAGGTATTCTAGGATCTTGACCTATTTGTCCTATAGAAGTTATACCTCCACCTGGACCACCGATTGATGGTGGTCTAATTATTTGCTCAATACCACGATTGAATCCTTGATCGTTACTCATATAGCCTGGATCATTTGGTTGTAATGCGTAGTCTGGTGCAAATACAGCTCTCATGCCTCCTTTAAGGCCGCCATCTTCTAAAACCATATTATCTGGTAAATTGTTAGGATCTATTCTATTGCCGTATGGATCAGTTACTAAACCATCATCTTGTATTGGTGGTACATTTCCACTACCAGGAACTAAAGGTTGACCAGTAATCGGAGTGCCAATATTTATAGGACCTCCTATACTTGGTGGTTGTAGAGGTAATAACGGAGGTCCTTCGCCACCACCATAATCAATACCGCCACCGCCAGGAACATTTATAGGCATAATTGGTTGTGGTTGATTAATACCACCTATGCCGCCTATTGATCGTGGTCTTGGTGGGATTATACGTGGGTCTCTACGTGGTAAAACTGGACCACTAATATTTACAGGTGGAGTTAAAGGTGGACCAAATGGGCTTTGCTGCCCAAATATGCTTCTTTCACCTGCTATATCTATTCCAGGCTCTCTTAACATAGGCCTAACACCCATAGCAGGAATTGGTCTACCAATAGGTGACATAATTTGATTTTTAAATGCTTTTGATAAAAAACCCATTAGACTCTACCTATATCGTTATAGTTTTCAAATACTTTCATAAGCGTATCCATATTTTTTGCACCCTTTTGTCTATTTGGTTTACCGTTTGGTATAAGCTCTATACCTGTTTCAGTTTTAGTTATTTTAAACCCACCTAAACCATTGTTAGCTTTTGCTGTTTGAACAAACTCACCATCACTTAACATAGCTGGTATATCATCACTTGTACCTGTTCCTGGACCTATTGAAGGACCACCCATACGCATATCTAGTTCTTGTAGTCCGCCTTCAGCAGCACCTCTAATACCTAGATCAAAACCTTGGAATGTTTGTTGAGGCATCAAGTCTGGTCTTACAGATTGTCTTATATCTTTAAGTCCACCTTCTTTCTTCTTATAATCTTCTTTGACAGCTTTTCCATAAAGTGCGGCCATAGCAGCTAATCCTGGATTAATACCACCTGACCCAACTCCCATAAAGCTACCATCTCCTCCACCAAATTGCCCATCTGGACCTTTTATAGAATCTTCAATACCTTTTATAAATCCAGGTGTGTTGCCTTTACCTAAGATTGTTCTGCCAATATTAAAACCACCGCTTGTGCTTGGTGCATTGACACCTGGTATTGCTATGGTATTGCCAATAACTAAAGCTGTAGGATCGGTAATGCCGTTTGCTTTCATAAGATCATTTACTGGAACACCTGTTGCTTGTGAAATGCTATACAGAGTATCGCCTTCTTGTATGGTTTGTTGAGCAGGTTGTTCACCACCCATACCTAACATGCCGCCTATGCCGCCTCTTATATTTCCTGCGGTGCTCAAAATACTAGATCCAACATTGCCTAAAGTACTTGCAAGACCACCTAAACCAACTTTACTCATGCCAGCACCAATAGCACTGCCTACACCACCTAAAGCACCGCTTAGTGCACCTCCAACTCCAGGTATTAACAGGGCACCTGCAATAGGAGCTACCTTTTTAACTACTTTCTTTAAACTTTTACCAAGCTTCTTAAGGAAGCCAAACTCTGCCATACCTGTAATAGGGTTAATAGACATGCCTTGACCCACAGTATATTCATTGGGATCTAGTCCAGCAGACATCATTTCTTGTTGTATTATTTGTTGTGTTTGTGGAGAAATAACTGGTGGGACTACCATTTCTCCTGGTGCTACGTGGGCAAGCATACTGTCTTCTCCTCTTCCTAAACCTGCTATGCCTGTTCCTGAGTTATCTATTCTATTCATGCTCTATTATTCCTGTAAACATTTTAACCAAAATACTAATAAGTATCTATCTCCTGATTCTACTGCAAGTCCCCT
>Ga0070747_1000532_pt1 | contig 18772 bp, 22 predicted proteins | sample VirMetDEL_Mar_31_FD_77321 | JGI IMG/M metagenome (GOLD analysis project Ga0070747, IMG submission 77321) | Aqueous microbial communities from the Delaware River and Bay under freshwater to marine salinity gradient to study organic matter... | ecosystem: Environmental > Aquatic > Marine > Coastal... | reverse complement strand
CCACGCGCTGACATCATTTACCCATCCTATACGATGGACGCAAAGCGAGTTGACCGAGTTCACATTCGCCATTTCATGTCCATTCAAGACCTAAAGGCATCTGTCCACTCCGAGGGGTGGGACGAAGATTGGGTTGACGAGATTATTGACAAGCACATGGGCATGTCACAGCAGGAGCTAGACGGGCCGTATGGCAACCGCAACGCCTTCCTAGCCAACCAATCAGCCACACTGTTCAACCTTGGCAATCGAGATGCCGAAGACCTCGTTGAAATCGTTCGCACCTTCCAGCGACTTGTTGACGAAGAGGATGGAGCAGAGGGATACTACCAGACGGTGTGGGCACCGAACCAGGCGGAGGGCGATGAAGATAGCATTGGATTCGGTTTATTTGAGCTGCTGAACGGTTACGACGAGTTTCCGATTGCGCTAACTACCATGTCGCGCGACTCGAAGCGTATCTATGACCAACGCAATGTCTCCGACTTGCTTCGTGGCAATCAACGTCAAGCCAAGGTGTCGCGTGATGCTTTCGTAGATCAACTCTCAATCATGATGAACCCGCCCCGCACTCACCCTGCTGGGCGTCCCGCTTCCACGTGGGGGGCTGGTGCTGACTTTGCTACACGACGAGGCGAGGAAGGACTATACAAAACTCTGGATGTGCCCAATACGCTACGCGAAGGTACTGAGTACGAGCAGTTTTTGATTGATGAAGCTGACTTCATTATGGGACTCAAGGAGGGTTCACCAATGGCATTGCAGCGTCAGCAGTACTACGTCAACCGAGCACTGATCCACGTAGCTGAGATTGCGCGTCTGGCTTATAAGGCTTATCAGAAGTTCTACGAGGGTGAGGACATTCACTTCCGAGTTACCAATAGCCCAGATCCGCAGACCTTCAACAAAGGCCCAATGGACGAAGAGCTGGACATCAAGTTCTTCTATGACGTTCGCACGCAAGACCGTGAGTATGTCAAGGAGACTGTCGAGACGTTGCTCAAACTGCCTCAAGCTGACCCGACTGGAACCGTTGATCCATCTGAGGTTGTCCGTGTAGCCACACACCTAGCTGCACCTCAGTTCGCATCTCGCATCCTTCGTAGCTCTGATGCCTCACGCGCTGACATTCTCAACAAGGTGAGCAAGGACTTGGCGATCATCGACTCTGGACAGTCTGTCGGAGCACAGCCGAATGGTGGTCAGATTGCGCTGGAGTACATCAACAACGTCTATCTGCAACAAGAGGACGTACAAGCCAAGCTGCAAGCTAACCCGCTGTTTGCTGAACGTCTATCGACATACATGCAGCAGTACCAATTCCAAGCGCAGCAAGAGCAGAACGCTCAGACTGGACGACTAGGAACACCTCCAACCGACCTACAGGGAATCAATACAATTGGATAATCATATCACATACGAAGAAGCTCTAGTCCATTTCCAAGCGCAAGGCCCCATGTGGGATGCCCTCTGCGCGGGGATTCGGGCACGGCGTGAGAATAAATATGCAGACCTCAAGCGGAACATGGAGACGCCGAATTGCAACCAGAAGGCAGATGACAAGGTTATCGGTGCTATGCTGGAGTGTGACGACATTCTGTATGAGTTCGAGACAGAGTGGGAGTTGGAAGATTCTTAAGCGTAATGCCGTAGGCGTATAATAATGCCATCGACACTTCTCACGTTACGAGATGCTTAAATTATGGCTAAAGATAAATCCAACGGTAACTCCGACACCGTACTAGAGTCGGAAGAGGGAGAGTTTGACGAAATTGCTTTTGAACAGCAATTAGCGCAATCCGACCCGACACTAATCAATTCCGAAGAAGCTCCAGAGGATCTTTCTGACGAACCTGAACCAGAGGAGGAATCTGAAGCTGAAGAAGCAGAAGACGAAGCCGAGGAGGAAGAGGGCGAGGAAGAAGAAGAAGCTGAAGAGGAGGAGGAAAGTGATGACGTTCTTTCTCAGATTGATTTCGACGCATTGACGGACGAGCAGAAGCAAGAGATTGCTAAAGCAGTTGGCAGTGGCGCGGGAAAAGAGCTTGGTAAACTACGTGGTGAGATTCGGGAACTGAAGGAAGGCAAGGAGTCGTTGCAGAAGCAACTTGACGAAGGCTTGTCCAAGGTTCTTCCGACCAGCAACGTGCATAGTGAAATCCACACGATTGAGGAGCTTGATAAGAAAGCTGCCGAGGTCGAGGGGAGCTACCGATACCTAGACAACTTGCTCAATGGAACCGAAGAATACTTCGAGATTCAGGGCAAGGAAGTGGATCGGGCTACGGCAGTTAGCTGGAAGGCGCACTACGAGGAGCAAGTTCGAGCAATCCCAGCGCAGCGTAAAGCGATTAAGGAGCTAGAGAGTATCCAAGGACTCACGAACAAGGAGCTTGAGAAGGCGAAAGCCGAGGTTAAGTTCCTTGAAGATGAAGAGTCTAGTCAGTTCAAAGAGTGGAAAAAGCTCACGAACGACGCAGATTTCGCTCTAATGGCACGAGCATTCCCTTCATTGGGGGCAAAGTTAGCCAGAGCCTTAGCGCATTCCGTAGCCTTCAAGTCCAAGAAACCAGTTAGCAAGATTAAGCTTCCTTTGAAAAAGGCGAAGCCAATCAACAGCATAGTTGGTGGAGCAAAGTCTTCTAAGCCAAGAGGCAAGAAGAAGGTTAGCGACTCAGCGCGTAAAAGATTTCAGTCGGGAGATTACACAGAAGAGGACATCATGGCCAGTCTAAACATCTCATAAATAATCAAAATCTAATTACTACATAACATGGCAGCATCAAACACATTCGACACTACTAATCTTGGTAGTGCAGTATCTAACACCGAGGAATTGACTCGCGGGGCTTATCTCATTAGCCCAGCCAATTCTCCGTTCTATTCTAACACCAACAAGAGCAAGGCTTCTAGCATCATGCCAGAATGGACTCTTGATGACTTGGACGATCCAGACAATACACCAATCCCTGAAGGCGCGGACGCTTCGGCATTCGCTGACGAGTTCAAGGAGCAAGCACGAGTGTTTAACTACATTCAGACTCTCCAACGTAACCCTATGGTCACTGACGACCAGGAGTTGGTGGACAATGCTGCTGGCGTAAACTACGCTGGCGCAGTCATGAAGGCACTCAAGGAGCTTAACCGAGACACTGAAAAGGCATTGCTTTCTGCTAATGCTCGCAGCATCTCTGGTTCGACTCGCACAACTGCTGGTCTTGCCGATCAGCTTAGCGGTGCATCTGCAATCTTCCCTGCTGAATACGAAACTCCAGCAGCTCAAGTTGTTACTGGTGGTTCCGCTCCGACGGAAGCAAATGTTGACACAGTGCTTCAGTCGATCTTCGACGAGTCTGGTGAAGATTCCAGCGTTCGCATCTACGGTGGCTCTGCTTGGATTCAAGCATTCGCTAACAACACAATGCGTCTCACAAGTTCTTCTGACAACTTCCGCACTCAGGTTAATCTGAACGGCGAGAAGGGAACCATCAAGAACAAGATTCGCGTCTACGAAGGTCAGTTCGGTACAGCCGAGGTCGTAAACCTCAACAGCAAGACCCTCACTGATACAGCCAACAAGGACATGGCATACTTCATCAATCCTAACTACGTCGAGATTAAAGAACTCGGTGGATTGATCCAGAAGGAACTCCCTGACCTTGGTGGTGGTCGTCGCAGCACGATCCGTCGCAAGTTCGCTCTCTGTGTTAAAAACCCACGTGCACACGCATACTGGGATACAATCGCTTAATCTTAACCAAGGAGATATAATACTATGCCTAAACTAACTGTAAACGAAGCCGCATACGGCTTTACCGATGTCATCAAGTTGACATACAATGACCTCATCACTATCGGAAACGGTGGTCAAAAGGTTATTGCGACAATCCCCGCTGGTGGTGGAGTAGACCGTTGTGTGGTCTATGAATCCGTACCTGTTGCTGGAACTACCTCGCTCGTCATTGACGTTGGCACTACGCTGGCCGATCCCGATGAGTTCATCGACGCTCTTGACGTTGATGCAATGACAGCTCCAGTTGCTAACACTGGCGACTTGCTCACTCAGGCTGCTGGCACTACCACAATCGCTGGTGGCGCACTTCCAGTCAAGCTTGTTCAGGCTGACACAGACATCGTTGTTGAAGTTACTGACGCAGCAATCGCATCGGCAACTGCTGGTGAAATTGTCATCGGTCTTCGCATTGTCGACCTCGGTCGATTCGCTTAATCCCTAACAGTTGGGTGTGGTTGGTTCTATTCCAGCCACACCCTTCCTTTGCACTTGACAGTCATGTTATAATTTAGGCATGAAAGAACTAACAGAAGAACAAAAAGACGAGGGAGCACGCGATTACTGGTCAATGGCAGTTGAAGCAGCTCTCTACGCAAACCTTTATTTTCAAGACGACCTCTCCCAGACCGCATGGGACGAGAAAGACGTAGTCACTGGGGCTGGTCGCCTGGTGGCAGTATTTGACCAAGACGAATATGAGTGGCTTGAAGCTCAGTATGGCAAGGGCATCTGCCTCAACAAAGAGTTCGTAATGGACTACCGACGCCTACGAAATCAAGACTTTCTAGCAAAACCTTCATCTACTTTCGGAACCTCCTAATGCTAAGTACTCGCACATACGACGAATTTATAGCGCAGACCTCGGCTTTGTGCGGGGCAAGTTTCTCATCTCAGGAAGAGTCGCGCATTATGGCTCTCGGCAACCTTGCGGCAAAGAGGGCGTACAAGGAGTCTCAATGGTGGGAGAGATGGCTAGTGGCATCAGAGCCTCGCAGTGCTACACGTGGTCGTGTGGACGCATCAGAAGATAGCTTCTACGTGTTCGGGGCAGGAACGGAGGCAGTGAATGGACTATACGTTCGGAACGGTACAATTAACTCCAAGGCAGCATATACACTATATGATACAGACGGAACCACGCCTCTGTATGACATTGAGTGGGACGGCTCAACAGATTGGCAGATTCTAAGCGCGGCAGACGCAATTATTTACGACATTACCGATGCGTCGGCTACGCCACCGCTCTCTGGTTGGGCCGCTAATACGGGCGAGAGTCCAGCACCACTACTAACCGACGTAGCCGACATCGACACCTTCATGCTAATCAGCAGCACGGACACGATCCGTGACAGCTCAAGCCGCCCCATTCGATTCTACGTGGATAGCTCAGGAGCGAACCTTCGCACCAACGATTCACCAGATACCGTATGGGTGACGTACAAGAAGGTCAATTCAGACATTTATGGAGACGGAACCAGTGGCACAGTTTCCGACATTCCCGCAGAGTGGTTCAACTACATGTCTTTATACGCAGCATACATGTACCAGTCTTCTCAGCGGCAGAACAATCCTAATTCCGCTTACGGCCTCGCATTGCGTGAGGTTGAGAACGCATTGCAGGACGAGCTGATTCGACTAGAGGATCAGCACATCACGGACAGTCTAGCCAAGAACATTTACACTCACCTTTCACAAAACCAATCACTAACCTAATTATGAGCGATTCAAGACGTAACAACACACTGGAGTTCTCCCATCAAGGAGGCGTGGTCATCAATGACACCACAGCCACCACGGGTAACTTCGGGGCAATTCAGGTAATCAATGACGCTGTATTCTCTGCAATCACTGCACCAGAATACACGAATGCATCTGACTTGACGACCATCACCATTACTGCTGGTACAGTTCTGTACGGTCGATTCACAGCATTTACACTCACCTCTGGTGTAGTTGTAGCACACGCATACTAAGATGCCGTCATTAGGTCTAGGTTTAGGTCTGCACAAGACTACCCCGCTATTCAATGGTCTGCTGGATTATTACGGCGGAGCAGCGGCAGCGTATAGCCTACGTGCATTGTCGCGCGGTTGGCTTGCTGGTGACGTGGTGAAGGTTCGCCGTAGCTCTTTCGGTGGTGGACCCGCTGAATTGGAGTTCACGGCATCCGACATTACAAGCGGTGCGATGCTATCGTGGGTAACTGAGTTTAGCGGCACAGCGGACGGCTTCGTCTCAACATGGTATGACCAGAGCGGCAATGCCAACAACGCGACACAGATCACGACAACAGCACAACCGAAGATTGTTGATGCTGGATCGCTGGTGACTGGTGGGCTTGAGTTTGATGGGGTGGATGACGTTTTATCAACTGGAGTAAGTGTTGCTGGTGTTTATACGTCATTTGCGGTAAACACTTACAAGGGATCAGGTAGCACTATTGTCTATGGTCGCGGCGATGGTTTGAGTCGCCACACTCTAAACAACAGCGGAGGAATAAAAACTTCATTATTTTGCGGCGGAACGGCAGCAGTTGAAGATTCGGGAGATGCGACAATAGAGCATCTATCCACCGCGTTTTTTGACGGCGCAACCAAGGAAGACAATCGAGTCGCATTCAATGGAAACGCATTATCATCAACGGGCGCATCAAATTCTGGCACTGAAGTTCTTAACTCGCTCACTATTGGGGCAGAATTAAGCGCCGTCACGCTTCATGGCAATAGCCTTGTTAAAGAGATTATTTTGTATCCGTCTGACGAGCAATCGAACATCGACTCGATCAGAGCGAACATCAACTCCTTCTACTCAATCTACTAAATGTATCTAATCCTATCAACCCCCTCAATCGAATACGCCGAGGCCATTAGCCGCGATCTATGGCTGCTTGTGCGACCTGCTGGCAACGAGACGACTCAGTATTACACGGGGCGATACGCACATCCAGACGGCACGAAGGTTGCCATTGGGCCAGTAGAAGGCACGCATCCAATCCACGCAGATGCAGACGAGCTTTCACTTGCATCGCTGATCGCACCTGCAATCACAGACGAGGAAGAAGGAGCATTTGCCCAGACCATAGCAGATGCTAAGGGTGGCTCTCTTGACGTGCTGGCAATGTTGCAAGCAATCGACTCACTATCACCAAACCTACGAACCAGAGAGCAGCTCGAAGCTGAAGGGTGGTTTGCAACCGAAGAAATCTAATGCCAAAAGGAAAAGGGTACTCAAACGGACGCACGAAGGTTCGCGTCAAAAAAACTACAGTTCGACCAAAGCCGAAGACAAAGGTGACAGTCAAGAAAACCAAGGTTCGAGTGCGTAAATAATGGACAAGCAAACAATACAGTGGATCTTGAGTGTCATTGCCATACCAGCAATCACGCTGGTGGGGTGGACTGTGTTTGAGAACAAATCCGAAATCGCAGTGCTGGATGCCAAGTTTACGGCAGATCACGATCTTCTAGTCAAGGTTAGCGATCAGTTGCAAGTGCAAAACGATCTCTTAATTCGAGCGGTCGCAAAGCTGGAGAATCTGGAGGTATCGGGTGAATAGTCTTATTGCATTTCTCTATGTCCTGCTCATCCTCGCTCATCTGTCAGGTTGTGTCGTAGGCACTGGAACCGTAAACATCAACTCACCGCAAGGAGAGAGCATTTCAGTAGACAAGACTGTTTCAACGGATTCTGACATCGACCTACCACTAATGCCATGATGCGACTCCTGCCAGCCATCCTTCTCCTTAGCGGTTGCGCTACAAGCGACTACGAGGTGAGGATATTTATGAATAGGGGAGCGGACGTAGCAACGGGATACATGATAGAGGACGGAGTAAGACACAATTTTGAAATTCAATTCGTACAAGAAGATGATTAAAGCAGCACCTTGGATAGCACTCACCATCATTGCAATTGCAGTGGCGGTTGCATACATAGCCGTCTCCTTTGTGGAGAGCGGTTCTTCTGTGTATATCAGCAACCCGCTGCAGATCAAGATTGGCGTTGAGCATCCACCAGCTCCAACCGTACACATCCATAAGAAAGGAGGGTGGGGACTGTGAAAGTGATTGTGTGCATATCTGGGTTCACTCAGAAGAATCACCAGAATACGGGAACTAGGCAACTATGGCATAAGCTACTATGGGAACGGGACTTGTGCGCCACTAAGGACGCACTAGTGTATCTCCGCGAGTGGAATACGGATTGGAGGGAGTTCGCCAAGGAGATCAACGATCTTGAGCCTACAGAGGTCATGGTGTGCGCTTACAGCTGGGGAGGGGGCTTTGGTATGCCTCAGCTATGTAAACGCCTTGTAGCCCCCGTTACGTGCGTTCTATGCGATCCTGTGTACCGTAGCAAAACACTATTCGGCAGATGGGCGGCATTTTGCGACTGGAAGATTAACGTGCCAGAAAACGTAGACGTAGTGGCACATTTCATCCAAGAGGCCAAATGGTATCAACTAGACGGAGACCCCCTGAAAGGAGGCAACTCTCTATGCGAGCCGACAATCTTAGACTACACTCACAACGGGATTGATGAATCTCACGAATATCACAAAGCGGCTGTGATTGCCGCTAAACACTTCTTAGGCAAATAGTTATGGCAAATACATTTACATTATCGGGAACGTCAATGGACGCGCAGAACAACCCTGCTTATGTAGGACGGCACATGGTCATGCGTGTTACTTCGGTTGGGACAGACACCGAAGATGCAGCATCATACCCGCAGGACTCTGTGAGCTTTGAGATTCAGTCGGACGGAACATGGACAAGCGGATCTACACTATGGGTGAACGGAGATTCGGGCACTCTGTCATACTATGAAGTTCTTGAACCGTCAGGACAGAGACTTCAGCTAGTCTTTCCATCTGCTGTTGCTGGAACTACGGTTCGGTATGAATATGCGCTTGAGAATTACCTAGCGGCAGATGCAGCAGCACAGGTGGCACCAGCTTTGGCAGCGCACATTGCAGACCTAAACAACCCGCACGTTGTTACGGCTGTTCAGGTCGGCGTGCAGAATGGTAGTGGTGGTGGACAGGTTGGTAACGGCGCAACCGCTACGGCAGGTGGAGCTGTTGGTGACGGCGCAAATACAACAGGTGGTGGAGCTGTTGGTAACAACGCAACCGCTACGGGAGGTGGTGGAGCTGTTGGTAACTTCGCAAATACAACAACGGGTGGAGCTGCTGGTAACAACGCAACCGCTACTTCAGGTGGAGCTGTTGGTTTTTCCACAACCGCTACGACTGGGTTTGCTGGTGGGTCGGCAGCAAATGCAAACGGAGCTGGTCGCGTCCAACTCGGAACAGGCACAAATAGCACGGACAGCACCATCCAATTCCTTTCGTCTGGCAGCGTCACGGCTACAGAGTTTGGACGATTAGCAGGAACATCTGGTGCGCTTTACAACACAGGTGGAACTGACGTGGCAATAGCAGACGGCGGCACAGGGGCAAGCGATGCAGCTACGGCACGAACCAATCTAGGAATCGACACAGCTATTTCTGACGCAAATGCTGCTGGCAACCAAGGCAAGCAGGTCATCCGTAGCGTCACATTCCCGACCACCTCAGACTATCTCTCTGTGGCAGATGACGCCACGCTGGACGTAGGGACTGGGGACTTCTCGATTTTCTTTACGGCACGAATTGATTCGGATAGTGGAACAGAATCTATCATCTACAAGTATGGTGGTGGCATCGGTTATCAGGTGCAGTTTGTGAACGGCGCACTGCAGCTCATTATGAATGACGGGGTTGAGGACACATTCTCCTTGGCGACTGGCATGAATGATGACAAGTGGCACGTGTACGTCATCACGGTTGATCGTGACGGCAATGCAACGGCATATATTGATAACGTCGCGCAGACGCCAGTGGATGTCACTTCAGCAGCATTGACGCTGGATAATTCGGGAGCTGTGCAGATTGGACTGAACGGAGCGACTAATCCGCTAGACGATGGGGCAATGGCATCTTACGTCGGGCTGACTAAGGACTTGATGACGGCAGCGGAAATTGAGGATGCCTCGTTTGATACCACCCGTCTGAAGGATTTGAGTGATCTATCTCTGTGTGTGGACGTAAGCAATTCAGGTAAGGATCGAATTAAGGATCGCAGCTCAAACGATCATACCGTTACGGTGAACGGAACTATTACGTACAATGATGATCGCAATCCCTTATTTGAGGACGGCGACACGCAGGATTATGTGCAATTCAATACCGCTCCAGTTTCGCCAGTGTATACCGCGGGCCGAGTCTACTGGGAGGAGGGCGAAAACACTCTTGCGGTTGATACGGGCGTGGATGATGTTTCTATCCAAGTTGGGCAGGAGAATATAATTAGAGCCAGAAACTCTACTGGCTCTACCATTACTGATGGCTCTGTTGTTCGCATTTCAGGATCAACGGGGAATCGCCCAAATATTGTTTTAGCTCAAGCCGATTCGGCGGCAAATGCTGCAGGAACTATTGGGATAGTCACGCACGACATTGAAAATAATACGGATGGATTTGTCACGACATCTGGGCTGGTTCGCGGAGTTGACACTTCGGCATTCTCCGAGGGAGACATCGTGTACCTTAGCTCAACGGTGGCTGGCGGTCTAACGGGAGTTGAGCCAACTATTAATATCCAGCTCGGATTTGTTACGGTATCTAACGTATCAACTGGCGTGATCTTAGTTTCCATTGAGTCTCACATCCCCATCTTTGGGAGTATCTATGTTACGGACGGAATAACGGCGCAGAGCATTGCAAACGGGGCAAGCTACGTGAAGTCTACGGCATTCACAACAGACGGAAACGACTCTGGCGGAATATCGGATGTTGCAAACGACAAGCTCATTCTTACTCGCGGGGCGTGGCATATTACTGCCGCCGTTTCATTTTTCACTGGAACGAGCAATAACAATATCTTTGGCGCATGCTTCCTAGACGGGAATAAGCAGGACAACTTGCAATTTCAACGAAAGATTGGGACTAGTTCCGATGCAGGGTCTGCTGCGATGGCGGGTATTGTTGTGGTAGATCAAGATACGGAGGATATAGACTTTAGATTGCGACACGACGATGGAAGTCCAGAGGATATTACACTCGTATACGCCAACCTTAATGGGCACAAAATCTCCAGCTAATGCCAACACAATTCACAGATAAACTTCTCATCGTAGACGACATCCCCGCAGTCACTAAGCTGTGGAATGGGCGTTTTCGCCTTGAGTTCTTCTGCCAGCCGAGCGACAAGAACACGGGCTGGTATAAGGAGAACATCGACAAGTGGCTTCCAGCATTCGGCTCTCTGCAGGATGCGTCAATAGATAACGAATGGTCATATCCGAAGAACGAAGACGTAGCGTATGACAATATGAGGCTCGTCGAGGCATCGGTGCCTTATGTGCCCTCTGCTGGCGAGCACTTCGTTAAGCTGGTCTATGAGACGCTGACGGATGCCTTTGTGGCTGAGGCTGACGACAAGGAGATTGAGCTTGAGAATGGCTTGCAAGTCATTGAGCGGGTGTTAATTGCGGAGGCTGGCGTAGTATTTGGCGAGGTTGTTGGAACATCTACTTATGGCGGCAATACGTTGCAGCAGTTTGAGGTGGTCAATACCGATGCCTTCACTCGTGTTACAGCGCGATACAGCGAGACTGGAACCATCTCGACTAGCACAGAGCTGCACAATCAAGGGAAGCTAGAGGTTCAGACCATTACGACTTTTGGTGGATCGGCTCCATCTACTCCAGTTGGATTCACGCTTATCAGCACGAGGGCCAGCAACACAAGCGGCATCCCTACAACTGTCTACACTTATGCTAAGGGTGATGGTCAGGTATTCGTATCCGAGTCGGCTGGGCCTAATAATATATCTGGAACAACTCGGCGAACAATTCGGGCATTTGGAACCGTGCTCATCCCAGACGGTGTATTGATTGACTCTCAGGACATCTGTAGGGATGGGTATATCGAGTACGTCAGAACCACGCTAGACGGGAGCATTGAGGGGGTCAAGACCACATATGCAGACGTTGCGACAGTTGAGGTTCCCGGTACAGTGGAATGCACCACGGCATCAGTCTCCGAAGGGAACGTGTCTGGAACAATTGCTATTACCAACTCTACTCCGCGAAGACAAAAACAGGTAGATACGCAAGTGACAATCGAGGTCACGACCACACCGCCGACCACCGCAGCAAGGGCCTATGACCTCGGTGCCATTTCGTGCTCAGTTACGTCCATCCAGACCAAGCTTCAGTCGGGAGATGGGTCAATAGCTACCGTTACTAACGGAGGTTCATCACTAACGGAGATCGGATGGCAAAGGAGCTTTGCATCATCGGCGAGCATACAGCACTATGTAGGCAGTTATCTAACATCATCGTCGTCTACTGGCAACGTATACTATCAGTCTAGCGCGCAACCATATGTCGCTGGGTCTAATCTCATCGACTTTCAGCGTGCAGATTCCTCAGCCACATCTACATGCACAGGGACAGGGGCAACGGCAGCAGACGGCTATTCCGAGGTGGGCATCATCTCCCGTTCCGTCAACGTGGTTCTTACCGCACTCGACGGGACGGTTTATTATCAAGTCGTGACGGAGGAAACCGTTTAACCAGAAGAATAATGGCAAGCGAAACACGGACACAACGGGACACAGAGGCGGCAGCATCTAGGCTGAATACGAACAACCGCGCTCAATCGACCAATGAAGCCACCCAGAGGGACACTCAGGCGGCGCAAGACCGAACCGAGGGGGCAACAGGGGCAGACAAGCTACAACGCCGTATAGCGACTCAGGCAGAGCAACCACAAGAGCAAGCCCTATATACGGAGCTTCAAACGCCGCTAACCACGCCACAGCCTTCGTCTTTTCCAGCAATCATATGCGTCAATGGCGAGCCGTGGAACGCAACAATCTATGGAGCTATAACCGGGGAGGTTACATAATGCTCGTAGCGGAATCATTTAACGCACTTGGATCTGGCAACGGGTTTCCTGAGTGCCCGACTGGATACGAGGATTTCTTTGGTGACTTCGTATATCCATCTAGGGTAAATGTAAATGGCTATAGCGTGTGGACGACACTTGGAGGGTATAACTCAAACTCTGTAGGGGCTGTTACAGAGGAGCAGATTGACCTGTCAAGGCGTAGGGCGATGCAGCTATATTGGAACCTGCATCAAGTTAATTGCTCGCTTTCAGCCGTGAGTCAAGGCGCTACAAATCAGCCATACAGCGAATCAATAACAAATGTAAGCGCGACCGACGAGCCAAAGGGTCGAGCGTGCGGATTTGGTGGAATGATTGAGTATAGTGAATCTCTTAATAGATGTTTCCTTTGGGCGAGCCCATCCCCATTATGGTTATTCAAGGGGGACGTAGAAAACTGGGATAATTTCATTGGATTTAGTGTCGGGCAGCAGAATGCAAGTGAGTTGCAGCTTGAGTTTATAAATTCCTACGCGCTGTCATCAGGTGCAAACTCGTGGGTTAAAGTGGAGTGCGCCGCGAATGGTGGCACGCTGACGACACTGAGTGGATACCCATTTGTCTGCACGGCATCTGGCGATACGACAGACGAGTCTAATTTTAGTGCGAGTTCGGATGGAAGCGGAACGACTCCACCCCCAGATAGCGAGCCATTTACGCGAACATCATCTATAGCAATCACATCTCTCGACTTCTACACCTACGCTTGACACGCATGTTACCATAAACACCTAAGAGACCATATATTATGCAACCACCAAATCCATCAATCGAAAAACTCATGAAGCTGTCCATCCTAGGGCAGACAGACGAGCCACAGAACCCTCTACAGCAGGGCATTAACAAGACGGGTGCTGGGTTTCAGTTGCCACAGATTGCGCCTCAAGTGCCGCAGGGACAGCTACTGCCACAGATTCCGCAAGTTGCTCCGACCATGACGCCAGAGCTTGCTGCTCAGCGACTAGAGGCGCGTGGAGGTGCGGGTACGCCTCAAAAGGAAGGATTGATGTCTCGGCTATTCCCATCCAAAGCGCCCGAAGGTGTTGGCGGTGGCATTAGCCCATTTGGCGGAGGCACTCAGTTTAGGACAGAGGAGACTGGTGCTGGAGTTCCCGCTGCCGTTCAGTCGGCTATTCCCATGGGACTTCCAGGGTCGCTTCCATTTCAAGCACCTTCTGAAGCAACTCCACCGCCTTTATTTGACCCTGCAGCAGCCAGCGACCCAGATCCGTTCGCGGATACATCTACTGGCATTGGAATGCTCCCACAGCCGTACCTACAGGCAACGGACACTCGGACGCCAGCAGAGATTTCCCAAGTACAAGCACCCATCGCACCCACAGCTCCGACACAGGGACTTACAACCATGGGCGGACAACCGCTTGGCGAGTTCCTTGCAGGTGGTCAGCAGCTTGACCCGCAAGGGCGCATGATTGATCCTAGCGTTGACCGCAGCTTCTTTGAGGAGCAGTCAGCAGCACGCGAGCAGCGAGCAGCGGAACAGTTTGGTGTAGCCCGTGGGCCAGACGCTATGGATCGTGAGGCAGGAGAGATGAGCACGGCTGATGCTAGGGACTTAGCTAACCTAAAAAATCCTAGAGCCACTGAAGGCGAGAGGGCAAGGGCAATGCAAGTTGCAGAGCGACTGGGGCGCGACCCAATAACAGGTGCGCCAATCAGAACCGCCCAAGAGGGAATGACCCCAGAGCAACAAGTAGCAAGAGAACGCCTAGAGCTTGATCGTGCCAAGTTCGCAGATGAAGTCATCAGCCGCGAAGGCCCAAGCAAGGAACTTACTCCAGCTCAGAAGGAATTTGCCAAGAAGTCTGGTGAAGGTGCCTATGACTGGGATCAAGGTGGACGTGCATCAGCCAAAGAAAACATTGATAAGTTCGACGGAGTAATCAACGACCTCAAAACGGGGCAGCTCGATACCAGAACACTTGTTGAATTTGCGCCACTGGTTGGAGACTGGGCTAGAGCTGCTGTAAATCCCACTGGTCAGCAAGGTCTTGATACGATTCGTGGAGTGATCTTTCAAGGCCTCCGCGATACCCTCGGTGCTCAGTTTACCGAAAGAGAAGGTGAGCGACTTGTGAAGGCAGCATATAATCCGCAACTAGATGAGGCATCGAACGTAGCACGACTAGAACCAGCCTTAGAGCGCATGAGGGCAACGTTTGACGCTAAGGAAGCTCTAACGAAACACATCATCGGGGGTGGCAGCGTTAAGGACTATAAGGGGCAAACCCCGCGCGAGGTCTATGATAGTTTTGATGGCGGTGCAGGTGGGTCGCCAATTCAAGGTGACGTGGACGTAGCATCCGACGCAGACGCAATTTTAGCAGCTCAATAATATGGCAACATTACACCAACTAAAGCAGGGTCTCGTTAAGGCTAATACGGCTGGAGATGAAGCAGGGGTAGAAACCCTATCCACTGCAATTCGAGAGCATCCAACCTACCAGAAGCAGGGGCAGGAGGCACTCCGCAAGGGCTTTAAGGCGCTGAGCGGGGACAGGCGGAAGCAAGCCCTCCACCAGAGCACAGCGCAGGCAATGGGAATCAAGCCATCTGAGTTAGATTCTGAGAGAGGCATGGGCGGGATCGGTCGAGTTCAGTTCAAGGCCCTTCCAACACCAGAAGATAAGCTCGGCTTCCTAGATAAGACATACGGAAGGGAAAACCTAAATGTTGTCAACATCGGCGGTGAGGAGCAGTTTCTATACCGCGACGAAGCCGAAACTGGTGGCAAGTGGCGACGTGTTGACGAAGAGGGCGTCTCATTGGCAGACTGGACTTCTGATATTGTAGGACTAGCCCCAGAGATAGGTGGAGCGGTTGTCGGCGGCGTTAAGGGTGCTTTACTAGGGACTGCCGCAGCCCCAGGGGTTGGAACGGCAGTTGGCGCAGTCCTCGGTGCTGCTGGAGGTGGTTTTGCTGGCGGTGTGGCTGGTGACGTTGCTGCAAGAGCAAGTGCTGGTCAAGACATTCAGCTTGGAGAAGCTGCGGCTAGAAAGGCTTCTGAGATTCCAATGAACATTGGTCTGGACGTAGCTACACTTGGAGCTGGTCGATTCATTGGTAAGCCACTAATGAAGGCCGTTGGAAAGACACCAGCGGCTCAAGGCATTATGGATAGTATGCAATCCCTCAAGGGTAAATACGGATTAGACTTGCAAGAGACAGCAGATGTTACGAAAGGACTCAAGGCTAGGGAGAGAGCCGCTAGGCGAGCGGGTGAGACTGGCGGAGCATTGACCAAAGCCAAGCAATCAAACATTGACGAGATTGCTAGGGCTTCCCGTGTGGTCGATGGAGTTGAAGCGCCAACTACAGCCGCCAGCGCAATTGAACGCATGCAGTCTAGGGTTAGAAGTGCATACGACACTGACATTGCCGAATCAGCTAGACTGGGTAGCGAGATTACTGAGGCTTATAAGACGAGGGCAGCTCAAACGCAGCAAGCACTTCAATACCAGCTCGACAATGAGATTGCTGGATTACGCATTCCTAGAGAGTTTAACCCAGAGGTTTCTGCTGAAAACTTTAGAGGGGCAATGCTTGCTCAGAGGGGGCGCGTTGGCGATGCATCTCGTGCAAAGTTCGAGAAGGGACTTAGCAACATGGAGCGTTCTACAATTCCAGCGGCGCAGCTTCAACAAAAGCTTGGAAACACCGTCGATTCCCTTGCTGGTATCGTGTCGGATGACGCTCTGGTTAGTGGATTATCTGCGTCGAAAGTCACTCAGCTAGGAAAGAGCGTATCTAAGCTAGAAGAGATGGCTGACGCTGGCGAGGTCATACCTTTCCGTTCGCTGCACAACTTGAAGAAGTCTCTTGACGATGCATCTGGCTATGGGGCCGCTCAACCGAGCGACAATCAACTCGCAGCAAGACGCGCTGCAACCAAGGTTCGCGAGCTGGTTGACAAGTCGCTAGAGGATGCTGGAAACCGAGGAAACGCATATAGAGATGCTAACAAGTTTTTCCAAGAGCGAATGACGCCATTCCGCACGAAGGCGATTGCCCCCATCCTAGCGGGCGACGTAGCTCCGGGCACATTCAAGGAGACTGGCGAGAAGCTTGCTCGTAAGGTTGTGAGTGACCCAGAATATGTTCGTCAAGTCATCAAGAATGCTGGTGGCGCTAAGGCTACCGTCAAGAAGGAGATGGCAAGCATGTATTTGGATGCCATCGGGACTTCGTTCGACGTGAATCCGCGCATTGCCAGTCAACTATTCCCCGATGATGTTGTTAAGTCGCTTCAGCGCGTTAAGTCGCTGAAGAATCGACTAAAGATCCCCGCCAGAAAGATCAATGAGGGTGACATGCGTGCGATGGTAAATGGCATGAGCGGTAAGGCCCGTAAGGAAGCTGAGAGGGCACTAGAGGCTAAGTTGAAGGCAGAGGCCAGAGCTTCAGCTAATATTAAGTCAAACAAGCTCGTTGCAAAGATTGCCGAAGGGAAACAACCTATGCCGTCGAACCCAAGGGAGTTTGCCGATGATGTTATCAAGGAAAACTCTGAGACTATCAGAAACTTCGTTGAGCGACTTGGCGACGATCCAGAGGCACTTGCTGGACTTCGCGCAGGAGTCACTGAAAACTTCCGTGATGCGATTAAGTTTGGCGGTGAAGGTGCTCAGCGAACATCCACTAAAGCTGGAGAGACTGCACTGTGGAAGGCTGGGGATGTCGAGAAATTACTAAGCGGAAAGGCTGGTGCAAAGTATCGCGCAGCTATGGGCGACGACTGGGCTAAGGACTGGATTGACCTTGACAGGGCATTGAAGGGGTCTGAGATTACTGGACAGCCAATCAAGGAGCAAGTTCGCGCAGTCTTTACCACTGGCACGGGGCTTCTCATTGTTGCGGCAGGTATCCCTAAGTGGGCTTATGGTCGCGCCATGAATGCGCTCAGCGGGAGTAAGCTCATGCGGCCTTTCTTAAGGAACGTAGAGCGAGATCCAGCAACGATGCAGAAATTGATCCCCTATCTGCTGAGCACGTCCGAAGGAATTGAGGCTCTGCTTGAGGAGGGCAAGAATGATCCAGAGTTTGCGGAGTTTATTGATCGACAGCTAGCTGGTCAAGCCGTACAAGAGCCTCAGTAGCCCCACGCAGAAGCCCCTGCACACCTCTACACGCCTCTTGGTATAGGTTGACATAGAAAAGCCCTCCTACACGACGTGGGAGGGCTTTGCGTTGCCAAGGTTTATTGTGTAAAGTGTCCCCCTCGCCCTATGGTTACTAGGGGAGGGAGATGGTTTGATGTTAGCGATTGATGCGACCGACCAGCCGCGATTATACCACTGAAATTTATAGCCACCAGCAGGGGAAACAAAGAAAAACCTGCTGATGGCAACTGATGGTGTCTCAGTAAATGTTATCCACGAATGGCATCTCGCGGTCTAGTGCCTCTGCAATAAAGTCATCAATTGCATCCTCGGTGGGCAATGCCTCCTCTACGGACTTGTGATGGTATCCGTGTGCCAATAGAAGGTCTCGGAAAAGCTGCGCCATTTCATGGCAAGTCCGCATTTCATGATCGTCCTCGATTGTTACCGTGGTTCCTCGTTGGGTTAGCTGTAATTTCATAGTGTTGATATTGGTTGTATTAGTGTGAGTGTCAAGCCCTATTAAACAATCGCTCGGTGAAACAAGTTCACCAGCTATGTGTTATCTTGAATTTCGGTAAGTTGATATAGCGGCCAATTTCCAAAGCCTCTGCCCTCACTAAGGGCTCCCTCTCTCCTGCGGAATCGCTGTCCACATTCGGAAATCCACATTGTTTTAGTTGCACGCAGATTTACCTTTCTGCGGTAGTCGTCGCGCGTCCTAGCGTCAGCTCCGACTATGTAGCCTGTGTGTGTATATTTGCTCATAATAGAATAGATAACCAGCCATTAGTGACAACGCCTTTGGCGCGTCACACTTCAGTGTTCTCGAAGAAAGAGCAGAAGTCATCTAGTTCT
>Ga0070747_1000530_pt1 | contig 18792 bp, 31 predicted proteins | sample VirMetDEL_Mar_31_FD_77321 | JGI IMG/M metagenome (GOLD analysis project Ga0070747, IMG submission 77321) | Aqueous microbial communities from the Delaware River and Bay under freshwater to marine salinity gradient to study organic matter... | ecosystem: Environmental > Aquatic > Marine > Coastal... | reverse complement strand
GTTCCAGAGGTATTGGCAAAAAACTAACTACCCGCCCATCCCCTGGCACCCCCCAGAGGCCCTGTGGTCTCCGTGGTCGGACAAACGATTGATACTTGACTAAGTACCAAAGCCACCGTCTTCTGTGGCTGTCTTGCGGCTGTGGCATGGTTTGCACAATGCCTGTAGGTTTGTTACCTCATTAGTCCCACCTCGGGACTTAGGAATTATGTGATCCACTTCTTTTGCAGGCACTCTTTTACAAAGCACGCAGACTGGATCGCGACGTAATATTACGATTCGTAATTTCTGCCACGCCTTATCATAACCGCGTGCTTGTCTTGTCGGTCGTCTGTTGTTGTAGACTTGATCGATGTTAGGTTTGTGCTTTGCGCAGAACCTTTCTCGAGTAAGCACCCCGCATGCGGGATGACAACAAATTGTTACGGGTTTGAGTGGAGGCATAAAAGTTTCAGTCTATACCCTTTATACTACGTCTCTGCCCACTTTGTAAACGCTCATCCGAACGTTTGCTTCAGCAGCAATTCCATACGCTCTCCTAGTAAATGTAAAGACGGCTATCATCAGTCGTCGTCTGGCTGTGCTGCGAGGGATACCCTTGACCAGTCGATGCAATGGTCTACGTTTAATGTAACGATTGATGAGCAGCGCTTTATGCTCATCCGATAGATCCAGCACAACCCTCTCAACCAGGGCGACGTGATCAGGACAATGCATTGTATTACCACCACCACCACCACCCTTCATTGCCCTACCTTCGACTGACATCCGAGGGAACCCTAACCCATGCCCGCCTGCAGACCAGGCTGCCCACTGTTCCAGCCGATACTCAACAAAGTCGTATGTTACCATTTTATCACCGTAAGTTATTGATAATGCTATCTTATGTCGCCTCTTTTAAAAGGCATGCAACTTCTTATGTTTAATAAACCCACCCTAACCTACTGATATTCTTACCTTTATGTTATATGTTACTTCTTTTATAATAAATAATAATAATATAATATATATATATAATAAAACCCAGTATGAAATCAAATAGAAAATAGAATTCTTCAGACGTAAAAAAGTAGCACAAGTGGTAAAACCCCCTATAAAATCAAGGGGTTATCAAAAAACAAAGTGACATGGGCTTTGTCAAAGGCGACATAATCATGTTAGAAACTACTTCACCATATCCAAAATATCCTTAAATTTAGGGATATGGGTGCACCGCAGCAGTTGTTTGCGCACGGGGTAACACAGATAATTGCCCCTATATTTTATTTTACGTAGCTTACGAATAAACTTTCCAAAGGTCCAACCGCTATATTCCGCCCTAGAATTGCCTACATACTCCAAAAAGTTGCTGTACAAGACAGTGTTAGCGACGGGTCTATCCTCATCTAATATCATAAATTCGCCTTCATAAGATTGAATTTTAGAGGTTTCAATAACCCCCTGGAATTCTCCGTCAACCGCCGCTTGGTAAAGCCAATCCTCAACGGGGGAGAGGCTGGCAATCTTTTGCGCCTCGAGCGCTTTTGTTTTTACGATGGCACTTGGATTAAAGTTTGACAGATCCATCCTTAGCATATCGTAGAGCATTGCCTCATCGCCCCCGTCCTCCATCATATGATCGGCAAGGGCATTAAAGTAGCCAGCATCACCGGTTTTCACTTCTGAGACTTCGCACACCGTGAACCGTCGTGCTGATTGAGATGCAGCAATTACTCTTTCTTCATTAGAGGTGATGATCATGGAATTCATGTTTACACCGGAATAAGCGTCGTATCCTTTTGCTTCAAGTTTCATATGCCCATTGGTAATGAAGTCTTTTAGACTGTTTGAGTCCGCATGGTTACCGGCAAAGAAAGCCTCATTTGCAGCGACAAAGACGGTGTGCTGTAAATGAGAGTTAAACTTCCCAACAATATCTTTAGCCTGTGATGCTTGGAACGTATGCCTGTGGCCAATGATTCTGCAGATAGTGTCGGTAAGAAAGCTCTTACCCGTGCCCTCTCTTGTAGAGTTTAAGACGATGGCTGTTTTATGCTGGAGGTGAGGATATTGGAACAGATACGCAATCCACTTAATAAGATGCTCCGACAGTTCCTGGTTACCATCTGCAATAATCTCTTGGATATGAGTCTTCATTAATGACCAATCCCCAATAGCTGGTGTGACCGCAAAGCCCCTCCATAAGTTGAGTACATTGGGACCGCACGTCATAGATGGGTCGCATCGGACCTCATCGTATTCCCGCCGGTCCAGGGATGACAACCAATACTCTGACAGGGGGATGAGCTTATCGTCTAAGGATCGTACTTTGTACGCCCGCATTTTCAGTCTGAACTCATTTTCCCTTACTCGTATCAGATCGCCTCCAGGGAGCATTTGGCATATACTATAGTTGTTCCCCCACCTGGCAATAAAAAAGTCCTCCAGGAACCCCTGGACTTCTCCTGGCTCGATTATTCCCCTGTTGCCAACGACTGACACGCCGAGCACTGCCTTTAGGTCATCGATGCTGCGGCCCTGGCACGCGGCATGCATACATTTGAACGTTTCTAATGGGTATTCGTGGGAGCTACCTTTTTCTCGATAGAAGGCCCCGCCTATGGTGCCGGTGTGATCATCGGACCAAGGGCAGCGGGTCAGTTCATATTTTCCGGTGTCAACCTTAACGGGTCCGAAGGGTTCGAGCTTTTCCAGAAGTCCAGTAGCGCCAGGTCTTGGTAGGCTCGCCGCCGAACCGGCCAAGACGGTTATCGTCGCTGGGGACATGCTGATTTTTTCACAGACGGAAGGCGCGCCCTCATATACAAGCGCATTTGAGAAGAACGTCTGCGGATCAATTAATTTAGGGTGCTTGACGGCTAAGGCATGGAAGGCCTCTTTATCTTCGAGCCGTTCACATTTCACATATATATGAAACTTTTCAGATGCAGAGCCCACTCTGGAGGAGCTCGATGGGAGCACGATCCTGCCAAAGTTTGCGAAGGTCGGGACAATCTTTAAGATAGCTTCTTCCCACTGCTGGTAGCTCGTGAACCCTAGCCCTCCGTCGTAATCAAGCAATGCCCACAATGATGGCTGGAAGTTCTTTTTCGATCGGGCAACACCCACTTCCCCACTGGTGATCTTAGATTGCGAGAGTATCCGGTAAGACTCTTTATCTGTATATCCGAGGATAATTGCTGCTGATGGGTTGTCGGAAATAGATCGTAGCACTGCTGCCATCTCTTCCAAAGTTTCCACAGGTAAGGTAAGGGCGCTGGCGTCATAGATAGGTGTTGCGGGGGACTTATGGATTTCGTCTTTTAATAATGTAAACTTTTTGTTGCACGGTGTACTCGAATTTAATATTGTGATACTATTCGTATTCATATTTTGCTTCCTGGTTGGTAGTGGATATGGTTCTCAAGGTTTTCCTCTCCTGTTTGTCCTTGGGTAGAAAATCCCCCGCTCCGGCGGGGTTTTTTTTCGCCATTTTTTTTTCAAGGCTGGCTATCATATCACAATTATTTTCGATAGAAACGTGTACAAGCAACAAGATCCACGTATAATGGGACCCTCACTAACAAAACGGGAAACAAAAAATGAAGACTGCAATTGCTCAAGACTTCGCCAGTATGCTGGACGTGCCTATTGATCAAGACATATGGAACAACAAGGCGGGCCTCCCCGATCAGGAAGCGGCTGATGCTATCTACGATGCTATTGACGAGGCATTGTTAGAGCGCGACGGAGAAACTTGTGGATAACCTACTTATATTATTTGCTTACATTGCTATCTTTGGCGGGGCGTTACTTCTCGCTGAAATAATCGTACGCCTATTTTGGAGACAAAAATGAAAGACACTAAAGAACAAGATATTTATCGAATCATCACTCGAATTAACAAACTCAACAAATCAAACTTGCTTCAACATGGTAAGCATAGCATTGACGACGTTAAGAGCTATCTCGCTGCCCAAGAGCGCAAGTACTGTCACACTGAGTTTGCAAGTGATAAAGAGCGTAAAAACCGCACAAAAAGGATAAATGTACGGCAACTGATCCGACCACAGCCTAACCCATGGGGGAAGTATGAGGCGAGAATAAACGCAACGATTAACGGCAATTCTGAGTACCTTACTGGCAGATCGTTTGCTATTGAGTCCCACGCCAGGAAGTGGCAACGGGAGTTGTGCAACGACTTGTTTACTGGGGGTGCGTTAACTGTTGATGATACTGGTAGCGTGTCACTGAGCGGCAAGCCTATTATGAAGATAGCCCCAGTTGAGCCAAAGCCTTCTAATCCTGTTGAAAATAAGATCAGCGAGCGGGTGCTTTCGATCATTGAGCAAAGCCTTGAGGACGCTAATATTGAGGTAAGAGTCAAAGCCTATTTGGAAGAAGAAATCCCCAAAGCCCTGGCGAGACATGCGCCAGCTATAATCAAACTGCACCAGAATCCACAGCTCGTAGCTGAGATTAAAGACATGTTATCAGTAGGATTTACGATTCAAGACCTGGCGAAGGAGCATGGTGTTACCGAGCTTGCGATCAGGAATATCTTGCAATAAGGTTTAGAGCCGAATAACATCAACGGGGCGGAATACGGCGCCAGTGAGGCCCTGGACTACATCAATACCTAGTGTACAAGCCTAAAAAGTCTGCGTATAATGAATTTCTTACTTAAACAGGAAACGAAAATGACTACCGAAGAGATGGAAGATTTAGTGGACGAGCTATCCAATATCCACAACACTAAATTACAAGTACGTTGTGTACCTGGGTTTGGTTATTGTCTAACCGATCATCATGGCAGACAATTAACTGACTGCATGACAAAATCGGAGATGCACTGCTATCTGCAGGGTGCTATAGACTTTAACAAGATTGTCCATTCTAATTAGTGCATAAATTATAGAGTCTCACTGGAGGCTCTATTGTGTATCCACTAAACTAGAGAAACGAAAATGACCAAAAAAGATATTTGCCAAACAGTTACCGACGCAATCATTAAACAGTTAGAGGACGGTGTTGCTCCGTGGGTAAAGCCCTGGAACGGTTCAAATGCTTTCGTTCAAACAAGTTTTGCATCAGGTAAAGCGTACAAAGGAATTAACCGCCTAATCCTTGGCATGTCCGCGACGGAAAACAGTTACCGCTCTAACAAGTGGGTAACATACAATCAAGCTAAGAAACTTGGCGGGCAAGTTCGAAAGGGTCAAAAATCAACACAAGTGGTTTTGTATAAACCGGTGATGATAAGTGACCCTAAAAAGGAAACTGGGGAAGCGGTCAGCAAAAGCATTCCATTAATGCGAACATTCAACGTTTTCAACATTGACCAAATCGACGGCATAGAAGATGCCGACAAAACAACGCAAGCCGTTAAAACCCGGCACGACTTAACACATGTTGAGGTTGATGTTAAGGCTACTGGGGCCTATGTTCACTGGGGCCATGACGATAACGAGGCCTACTATAGCCCCTCTGCTGATTTCATAGCGATGCCATCGAAAGATCAGTTTGACGATGCCGGTGCGTACTACGCCACATTGTTACATGAATTAACACATTGGACTGGTCACAAATCAAGGCTAGATAGAACAAATGGTAAAGTATTCGGAGACGACGCTTACGCTAAAGAGGAATTAATCGCCGAACTAGGATCGGCGTTCCTATGCGGAAACTACGGAATCACCGGAAAGTTACAACATGCAAGTTACATAAAATCGTGGCTGCGTACCTTAAAAAATGATAAAAAACTGATTTTCAAGGCAGCCGCTGCTGCGCAAAAAGCAAGCGATTTGGTGCTAGAGCTCGCCGCACAATTGCCTGAAGCAGAAGCAGCATAAACACAACCAGGGGGGTTATGCCCCCCTCAACAGGACAGGAAAACATGAAATCTATTTTACTCGCCTTCGGGCGAGGCTGGACTCTTGAAGACCAGGCCATTGTCGAACGCTTCTCAGAGTCAATGGCGGAGTCAATGGTCTTTGACCTGATCAAAAGCAAGCCGGAAGGCGAGACCATCATGGCGCTGATCACCGAATATAAACACAAAAACGAATTCTTACTTGCTGACATCTTTCGTGTTGGCTGGGAGCTTTCAAGCGGAGATATGAAATGAATACAAAGGAATTATACGAAACGCTCATGCATGAGAACGGGATTCTCAAAGATATGGATAGGCAGGCAGCCGCTCAGAAGAAGGTGGTTGACCAGTTGCGCGACGAGATGATAGCAGCGATGGAACTGCTGGGTACCTCCACGTTCAACGGGACCGCGGGCGTGATCAGCTTACGCGTAAAACCAGTGCCGACCGTCACGGACTGGAATGAGATTTACCAGTTTATCTATGATAATGACGCCATAGATATTTTACAAAAACGGCTGTCCGTCGCAGCATTCAACGACCGCCTTGAGGAAGGCGAAGCCCCTACATCTGGGTTTGAGATGTTTCAAAAATCTACTTTAACTATTACACCTAAAAAAGGCTAAACAATGACTAACGCAATAGCAACTTTACAAGACTGGCAGAAGAAGATGGAGCTCGAAGCAATGGAGGCATTCTCTTCAGAAAAGCCCGGCTCATCAACAATGATCTCAATTGGAGAGAAGACTTTCATGATGGGAAGCGATAACTTAGGTGATGAGATCCATGTCATCATTCTAGCATCAGCATTTGAAAACGCTTACTACGATCGGCCCTGGTCTCCAGATGAGACGTCACCGCCCGCTTGTTTTGCAATATCAGGCGAAGTTCGAAGTAATGATGAGTTAATCCCTAATGAGACAAGCCCCGACATCCAATCGGATGCCTGTGCGACCTGTCATTTCAATGAGTACGGCAGTGCTCTCCAGGGCAAGGGCAAGCGGTGTCGGAACGCCAGGCGCATAGCAATTTGTGCGTTTGGTGACGACGGGCTGGATACAAGTAAGATTGGGATTATTCGGGTCCCTCCGACGTCCCTGAAGCCAATGGGGGCCTACTTTAAGAGCATTGCTGCTAAGTACAAGCGGCCAACCTACGGCGTGGTCACGAAGCTCTCGTTTGACCAGAAGGTACGCTATCCGCTGGTCCAGTGTGAGTTCATGGGATTGATCGATGACCCTTCTGAGTTTCAAGCAATTGATGAAGCGATGCCGGAAGCGAAATTGATGGTGTCCAAGTCTTACAACGTGGAGGACTTCGTTCCTATCACCAAACCCAAAAAGTCAAAAATGAGTTAACCCCCAGGGGGCGGTGGCAATCGCCGCCCCCACTTTAAACTGGAGACACGAATATGATAACGTTAGACTTTGAAACAGAAGCCATCATTAATGGCTCTGATAAGTCGCCTACGCCGGTAGGCCTGGCGTTCAAGCGTGACGACGCTCCGGCAGCCTATATCCATTGGGGCCATGACGACAGCGATCCAAGAGCCATAGAGCAAGCCCGGGAGATTCTACTCGACGCCCACTCCACTGGTAATCCGACACTGTTCCACAACGCCAAATTTGATGTGCGCGTAGCACTAGAATGGTTCGGCATCAACTTCACAGAGAATGAGTATCACGACTCGCTGTTCTTATCGTTCTTGAATGATCCACGCGATCCCAGCTTGAGCCTAAAGCCTCTAAGCGAGAAGTATCTTGATATGCCTCCGCAAGAGCAAGATGACCTGCGGGATTGGCTGGTGGCGAATGTAAAGAAAGCAACACCTAAAAACTTCGGAGCTTACATCGCTAGAGCTCCCAGTTGGTTAGTTGAGCTTTATGCTATCGGTGATGTGGATCGTACTTATGCCTTGTACCACTACATGCTGGGCAAGTGGGCAAGTGATGACGACATGATGAAGGCTTATCAGCGAGAGCTTGCTGTCATGCCAGTGATCTTAGACATGGAAATGAAAGGAATCACCCTATCTGACCAGTTACCAAGCGAGCTTGCGAAATGGGAATCGATATATGCTGACGGCGAAAAGGTACTACAGCAATATTCTACGTTTGACGTAGGGAAAAAAGCCTTCTTCAATGATCTCCGAGAAAAGGGGTTCATTGAAGAATCTAAGATAGAGTACACAGATAAGGGAAACGCCCGCTACGGGAGGGGCAGCCTGGAGGCTTGTATATCCGACCCTGTCTTGATTGGCGCATTAAGTAACAGGTCAAAGCTTCAGAAATGTATTGGCACATATCTCAAGCCCTGGAGTGAATCTTACCGTGAACATGGCAAGTTCTTTCCATATTTTAATCAAGTCCGGAATCATGAGGATCGCGGGACGAAGACAGGGCGCATGTCATCTAACATGCAACAAATGCCCCACGTCACTGGTAGTAAAGAGCTACCCGCATTGCGGGAAATGATCGTACCCGATGCAGGGGAGATCTTGATCAAGAGAGACTTCTCATCGCAAGAAATTAGAGTCGCCGCTCATTATGCTGGGGGCAAGATCGCGAATGCCTTTATCAATGATCCAGATCTTGACATCCATACCTACATGCAAGAGTTGATCCTAGCGCAGACGGGGGTTAATATTTCTCGGCGTCAAGTAAAAACTGTTACGTTTTTGAAGCTTTATGCTGGCGGGCCAAACGCTCTGTCAGCGCAACTTGGCATTACTTATCCGGAAGCAATCGATTTATTTGATGCATACGACCAAGCAGTGCCTGAGTTTAGAAGACTCTCTAAAGAAGCAGAGGATGTTGTTAAATCAGGAAAGCTGCTTAGAACCTGGGGCGGGCGGTTATATGATGTGGAAGACTCCAAAGATGGTAGAACATTCTACTACAAGATGCTCAACATCCTGATCCAAGGGTCAAGTGCTGACATGACAAAAGAAGCAATGATCCGGTACCACAACCACCCTCATCGCAAAGGAAGATTAATCTTGCAAGTCCACGACGAGTTGGTCGCCACTGTGCATCCAGACAATGCGGAACGCGAGATGGAGATCTTGGCGTGGGCAATGAATGAGATCGAGGGATGGGACATACCCATGCTATCAGATTCTGCAACGGGTTACTCGTTTGGCACTTTGGAGGAGACATGAGATTTTATGTTATGGTAGGGGATGAGGTCTTAGGTATTTGGGCATTGAGGCGGTTTGCCGAAGATCATTTAAGTGGTATTAAGTTAGATTATATAGGCGCCAGAATTGAGGAAAGGTTATGAAGTACAAACTACGAAACATCAAAAAGCATCGCGCTACTCTAGTAGCCCATGGCAATCTCCACGCTCACATCTATTTCGAAGATGGACTTAAATTAGTTTGGGGCGAGCATTACTCCGAGACAAACTTTAGAGTATGGGCCCTTGATCAAGTGTGCGGCTCCACTTTTAAAGACGCCTGGAAAGTCTGGGCACAGTCGCAGATCAACAATCACTACAACCAAGCGCTAGCTAAGAATGCTCTGAAAAGCTCTCCTATTTTTTACAGCAAGGATCGAGGGCCAGAGTTTGCAACGACAATTACAACTTGGATCAAGATGGCGGAGTCAACTCGATCATGTTGGAGAAAATCAGCGGCAGGGATTGGAGCAGTGATCATGCAAGATATGAAAAAAGAAGAAGCAATCAAGATATTAACTGAATACTACAGGAGAGCCGGCAATGCTTAAAACATGGAGTTTATCCAAAATACAATTATTCGAACAATGCCCAAGAAAGTTTAGCGCTATCAATATTGAGAAGTCAGTCCCTTTTGAAACAAGCTTTGCCTTAGAAAACGGCAAGCGGGTTCACACTCTCATGGAGAACTATTTGCTTGGAGAAATTGAGGGTCTGCCGCAAGAGCTTAACAAGCTACGACCTGAGATGAAGTCTTTGCTAAAGCACAACGCGATCCCAGAAGAAGAGCTATGCCTTGATGAGGACTGGAATTATGTTACTGATGGTTGGGAATCCGAAGAAACTTGGTGGAGAGGCAAGACGGATGCTAGAGTTGATGATCTGCTTATTGACTTGAAGACTGGCAGGCATTATCCAGACGCATGCTTGGACCAAGCGGAGCTCTACTCAATTGCCGTCTTTAAACGGTTTGAGGAATTCGACAACATTGACGTAGAGTTTTGGTACTCAAAGACGGGTGACATCAAGTCGTATGAGTTCAACCGATCTGATGTTGACGCTAGGATAGAAGGCTGGAAGGAGCGAGCCGCAAAGCTATTTAGTGAGACAGAATGGGAACCCAAAGAAAATCAGTATTGCAAGTACTGCCCGATCAAGAAGGATTGTCCTATTGGGTAGGGAGTCTGCAGTTGAAGGATACCTCAACAAGCAGTTCAAAAAGTTAGGTTGGCTATCGTTTAAATGGGTTTCTCCAGGGGTGCGAGGGGTGCCGGATCGCATACTGATCTCTCCCACTGGAGTAGTCCATTTTGTAGAAGTAAAGACCACTACCGGCAAGCTGTCTCCTTTGCAAGAACATATTATTGATAAACTAAGAAAGCAGTGTGTACACGCCCATGTTGTACATGGTATTATAGGCGTCGACAAACTATTGGAGCGACTGAAATGAATGATGAAACCCTTATGATGATAGCCTTTATCGCAGGCATGTTTGTAATAGCATATTGCGTGGGGTTATTGAAATCTTTGTATTGGTGGGTGTATAGAACACTTATCATACCCATCGATAAATATGTAAGAGGCCGGGAAGATGAGTAATAAATATAATCATAAATATAATCCACGCCCTCACGACCGTACTGCAATTGAGTTTCTGCTAACACACCAACACGCAGGATTGCTGCTAGTTCCAGGCCTCGGCAAGACAGCTATAACTTTATACAGCTTCAAATTCCTGAAGGACCTTGGCGAGCTTGATAAGATGTTCATTATTGCCCCGCTGCGCGTGTGCCATTTAGTGTGGCCTAGGGAAGCGGCAAAGTGGGAGCAGTTCAGAGGACTGTCGGTAGGAGTGCTGCATGGCAAGGACAAAGAACAAGTGCTTAGCGAGGACCATGACATATACGTTATCAATCCAGAAGGCCTGCGGTGGTTTATGGGATACGCTAAAAACTTTTTTAAAAGTGGGAAGTGGATGCTGACATGTGATGAGTCTACACTGTTCAAGAACAGTCGTTCGCAACGGTTCAAGAACGTCAAGAAGTTACTCGGCTGGTTTACTAAGCGGCTAATACTGACTGGCACCCCAGCACCCAACGGGTTGATCAACTTGTGGTCGCAGATGTATATATTAGACAAGGGCGAAGCACTTGGAAAGTTTGTAACACAGTTCCGCAACAAGTATTTTTATCCGTCGGGATTTATGGGATACGCCTACAAGCTCCAACCTGGAGGAGACAAAGCTATCTATTCCGCGACTAAAGAAAACCTCCTTTACATGGGGGCGGAGCATTTAGATCTGCCGGAACTGACCCACAACTACATGCCCGTCGAGTTACCAGTTGCTGCACGTAAGATTTATGCTGCAATGAAAGATGAGTTCATTACTGGCCTTCCCGATGGGGGGAAATCAGTTGCAGTCAATGGGGCGGTGGTCTACGGCAAGCTACGCCAGATTGCTAACGGCGGGGTATACGATGAAGAAGGCAAGGCGGTATTGATCCACAACGCAAAGACCGCAGCGCTGCAAGAGCTTGTTGACAGCTTAGACGGCACTCCGTTGATGGTCTTCTATGAGTTCAATCACGACTTGAAACGACTTCGTGAAGTGTACCCTGATGCTCCACACTTAGGCTCTGGGGTGTCTACCTCTGCGACAGCAGACATACAAGACAAGTGGAACAATAACGAGATCCCACTTCTGTTACTTCACCCGGCCGCAGCCGGTCATGGGTTAAATTTACAAGAATCAGACTGTCGAGCGATCTGCTGGTATTCGATTCCATGGGATCTTGAGTACTACGATCAAGCAATTAAGCGAGTGCACCGTAGCGGCGTTGGAAACGCGGTGGTCTGTCATCATTTAGTTGCTGAAGATACTATCGACGAGAAGATAGTCAAAGTCCTGGCGGGTAAGGGAAGCGTACAACAAGCACTACTTAACGAGTTAAAGAAATGAAACAGTATGACCTACTAATAAAAAATATTTTAGCAAATGGGAAAACCGTCAAGGGGCGGAACGGCAACACCTTAGAACTTTTTGGGCAGCAGATTAAATGTGATCAGTTTATTTTAACTAAGAGGCAAATGTTCTACAAGGGAGTTGTCGGCGAGCTGGCGGCATTCCTTCAGGGGCCTACGTCTGTGCAAGACTTTACGTCGCAGGGATGCAACTACTGGAACCAATGGGCGGACGACGACGGGAAGATCAATGTAGATTATGGCAACGCGTGGTTAGACTTTAACGGCGTGAACCAACTATCGCGGGTTGTAGATCAAATAAAGCAAGCGCCCTATTCCAGACGCCATTTAGTTGTAGGGTGGAAGCCTGAAAATATAGAGCGCTTAAGTCTTCCGTGCTGTCATTACGCTTACCAGTGGAACGTCAGTGGCGATAGCTTGAATATGCTGCTTGTCCAGCGGTCAGCTGATGTTGCGATTGGCTTGCCGTCCGACATAATAATGATGGCTCTCTTCAATATGCTAATGGCCCAAACTGTAGGCCTTAGTCCTGGAGAGTTAACCCTGCAACTAGGTAGCGCCCATGTCTATGAAGAGCATATTCCTGGCTTGGAAACTTACCTTAGCCGGACTGAGGTAAAAGAATTGCCGGCATGGGATCTTGACCCAAGGGCTACAATTTTTAACTTCACCCCCGACCAATTTACGCTGACTAATTATCGGCATCACCCTAAAATTGATTTTCTACTAAAGGTTTAACATGATAGAACAAACGTTGGAAGAGCGAGGCAAAATCTATGGAGGCTTTACAGAGAACACCTGCGCAATTGCTGAGATTATGACTGCACTTAATAAGGTAAGGCTTGACCAAAACAAACCCCCTCTTAGCGAGTTTGAACGGGTGACATTATTTTGGATTGCCTCCAAACTAACAAGACTTGCAGTTACCCCTGGACATTTAGACAGTTGGCATGATATTGCCGGCTATGCGAAACTTGCGGAAGACCATTATGAAAATACTTAAAATGCAGGACGAAATCCAAACCATGTTCTCAGCGAAAGACAACCACTCAATGCTCCACCCTAAAGCGCTAAAAGGCAAAACAGTAGGGGAAGCCAAAGCCTACATCTTGGCTATGCGGGATTTTTTAGTTGAAGAAATAGACGAAATTGTTCTAGCCATGGCCAATGATGATAAGGCTATTAAGAAGCCCTGGTCGTCAAGGTTTGAAGCGCTTAATAATGCCGAATATCAGCCAAATGATAAGACCCAGTCTGAATCGCTTGACATGTTGTGTTTTGCAATGAATATTCTGCTGGCATGTGGAATTGACGCGGAAAATGTAGAAGAGCAGTATCAGGCAGTTTATGATAAGAACGTAGCGAGGATTAATAATGGATACTAGACTAAATCTCCGGCGCAGGGTATATATGCTAATGGCCCAAAATTTAAAGCATCTGGCTACTTGTCCTAGGAGACAAGTAGGCGCCGTTTTGGTCAATAAGAATGGGCAAATCGTCGGGTCTGGATATAATGGGGCTGCGGCGGGGTTAGCGCATTGCATTGATACTCCATGCAATGGATTCGGCTTACCATCTGGAACAGGCCTGGAAGCTTGCGAGGCGATCCATGCTGAACAAAACGCCTTGTTGCAATGTAGTAACATCCATGATATTTATGCAGCCTACGTGACCTGTCCGCCATGCATGCACTGCACCAAGCTTTTGCTCCAAACAAGCTGTCAAGTGATTGTAAGCACCGGTGCCTACGTAACTGAAGGCGAAACTAAACAACTTTGGCAAAACGCCAATCGACAATGGGAAAAATTATGAACGATAAATTTAAGGGCTCGCTAACTGATGCTGAATTTTATGCTGTCAAGCAAAGAATGTTACCGCATACCGTAAAAAACCTTTACAGGTATTTAGTGAAAGGCGAACGCCAGGTAGATATTGTGGGACCAGCCCACAAAGATCGGAATTTGCTAAATGGTAAGATAACACATTTCCTAAAAAGAGCTGGCAGGAAATAAGCTAGCTACATTCAAACGTGTCAACCTTGACCAAGACAGGGCTGGCAGCAACATCGCGGGGCGAGATTTGGTGTGCCGGCAGGTTAATGATTGGACATCCACCACGCTCCGCTGCTTTTGCAACGAGTTCAGAGCAAAACCATCGGTCATTTTGAGTGTACGACCTCCGGCTTAGGAATCTAAGTATTGCTAGGAAGTCGTACCCACAACCTAATTGCTCTCTAGCAAATTGAAGCATGCTAGTTTCATCGACACCATACATTGCGCTAAACTCGTAGACGTCAACAATAGTTCCAGATGTGTGCAGCGACGATATATTCTCAACTTCTTGAACGCCGCCTTTATGCCATGCTTCAATCACAGAACCTGTTGGTGTCATGATCGCGCTATGCGAATAGACAGATCTTGTTTGCCAGCGGATGAGCTTGCTGATCAGGCTAATCCCTCGATATTGGAGAACTTTAACTCTACTCATAGCGGCGCGTTGGGTCTGGAACCAACCATGTCCGATTATCGATTTTAACTATCGAGTTAGCCGGGATGTCAGTTGCTTTTAGATTAAGAATGAAATAGGTTTCTCTATCACCGTTAGTCCTGCCTCTGTATTCGACATTTGTTGGGATCTCAAAACCATCTGTTCTGTGCAATGAGAACGCACCCTGCGGGATGCTTGCCTTAGTGAGCACCGCAGGGACGCCTCCACGACTGTCTGAGACGGGTTTCCATAAATCCCCACTACCCCAAGATTCTGTGATCGGTAAAGCCTCCGGTGGGTCTGGATCAATGACTGGTGGCAGTATGACCGGTGGTATCGGGTCCGGTAAAGTAACTGGTGGCTTAGGGATAAGTTTGCAGTCAGCCGTCAAGCCGAGCTTCAAACACTTCTTGAACAGATTAAGCTGGTCGCCATAAATATCACCAAGCGCTTTTAACAATGGCAGTGCCGTGTCTGAGCCTTGGTCGTGCGCTGGGACGGATTCAGGATCAGCATACGATCCGCCTTTAGCTGTTGAGCCATCACGCGCATCAACCTTGGTGTCTTGTGTCAAATATACTGAAACACCTTTGTAGTTTGCCGCACAACCTGACAATGCCAGGACCAATACCATTGCTAAGTACTTCATCAGTTGTAGCTCCAGACGATTATCAATTGATCGTCACGTTTTGGATTGTTGTCAATGTGAATAAATCGTTGGGCGTGTGGACCTCTGGCTTTAATACCCAGCCCCCGGATCACACCTTTGTTGCCATATACGTAATCTATAATCTTATACATCCGTTCGTTTGACACTTGAATATCAAGAGCATGGCACTTCAACGAATCGAAGTTGATAGTGTGATTGCCTCTACCACCAACACGCAGGTCATGCGGGGGGCAGCGAGCACCACTGGTTACCGGAAACGGAAAGTCTAATTTCTTACGCATCGTAACAACCCACTCCATCAATTCATCGTCCATTGCTTTTGATGAAATGTTACACATGCCGCAACGACATCCGAGTTCTTCTTCACTAAAGTATTCCCAGTTGCTATGCATTTGTGATATGCCCTGGCTCTTGAAACGAAAATCCAATCCCGCCTGCTTGCACGTTTGCTTTGCTAAACTTGGCATCGATCTCAGCTATTTCTGCTGGCCCTATATCAATGTCGAGGTATCGAACAATGCATGTCAATGCTCCGTATGAATCGTCCGTCAACGCCTCGTACATGTATAAACAGATAGCATGCTCGCAGTCTTCTTCAAAGTCATAAGACTTATAATATTGACAACCAGAAAGTCCTATCGTACAGATTATAATTAGCAGCAACTTACTCATGAGCTTTGGTTCTTATAGTGAGTTTGTGAACGACTGTCGAATAGTAGTAGGGATCATCGCAATACGTTTGCCAATTGAGATCCATATGTCCGATTCGAAAATGATGCTTACGGCAAAGCACACACATATTATTAAAGTCGTCAGCAAGATCAGGCCTAACACTAACAGGGATAATATGGTGTATATGCAGATGATCAGTGCCGCCGCAGTGGAGGCAAAGATATATTCCTTCTTCCTTACAGGCCTGTCGAAACAAGCCCATATTCTTGGCGGTACTATACGCTTCACGAGCAGTAACGATGACGCTACCTGGTTCTCGAACACGGACTTGAATTCTGTCCCTATTACGATGAAGGTATCCAACAGCTTCTGCATATATTTCTACCTCTTTAATTAGACTCAAAAGGCTACTACCATTCCATGAACTGTTTACTGGCACTCAATTACAGAAAATACTCCGCGAGGCCCCTCGCCAGAAATATTAAACCAACTAAAGTGAATGTCAATAAATTGCAGTGCCTCGTATTCCCCAACTATCATGAATGGACTATCCCAAAGTATTGTGTAATTAATTTCGCCGTTAGCTTTTTGATAAACGAAGTCGGTCTTCCGCTTGATCGTTGTCTCCAGCCGTATGCCGTCGGTGATTTTATGCGCCTCGCTCGTAGTGGACGCAGATAAGGAAAACGGCACGTTACGCTTTGCTGTTACAACCTGCTGACGCTCACCAACGCAGACATCCGAGTACTCAGTTGACTCATAGTGAATCACCCACTTCAAGGGAACGAAAGGCGCTATTGATGTGATAGTCACCAGCACAATTAAAACCCATAGCAAAATCAAGGTTAGCGCGTATATCGTTTTATGCTTCATGAAAATATTCGTATAATATTTGGCAAGCCCAAAACAAAGACGAGAGCCAACCCACCTGTTAGGTACGCTTTCCATCGCTCTAGCTCTTGAACCCTTCCGTTCGTTTTTTTGGTTTGCTCAAGCAACTCTTCTAGACGTCTAGTAACGCGAGCATCCATTCCTTGGATATATTCTTTAACCGAGAAGTGGTCATTTTCCATAATTTCCCCTAATTTCAACCCAGAAGTTATTTATAATAATAGGCATTAATCGAATCCTAATATGTTAAATCTATTGCGGATATTCGTGCGTCGATTTCTGCTTCTGTTGTTACCGCGCCTGTAAAAATGTCCAGTTCAATGTTAACTAGCTCAACACCAATCGACTCTTCGACTGCCTGCGCTGCATTGTTTCTAGCTTTGCTTCCAACTACCGATGCGTTACCACCCTCTGCACCGCGAGCCTTGCTATTGTGCATCTTTGCTCTTGCTCTACCCGTTGCTTGCCGAATCTCGTTAGCGCTGATTGTTGGATCTGCTACCGTCTCAAACGTAGAACTGTTAGGATCAATCATATTAGCACCGTGCCTTAATGATTTTTCTTCTGCGTACAAACCTAACATCTGTTTATTGTGTGCTTCCATTGCCGCTGGTTCTGCTGCAACTATCTCGGCTTCAGTTGGTTGCGGCTCTTGATAGTTCCATTCTTTTACGTACACTCCCTGTCCGTCTGAGTCATCTCTCAATATCCAATGGGTTTTTGGGTCAATGTTGCTACTTGGTGTTATCCCAAGAATGTATCTAAAAATAATATCTATGTCGTTAGTCATCAATAAGAACTCCTATAAATCTAGCGTCTTCAAATTTTCCATCTACTCTTGAACTTATTATTGAATATGCAGATCCAGAAGACACGGAACCGTTTATGTAGATCTCAATATAGTCATTTGCTTTAAGCGACATTTTATACACTATGCCAATTGGTTGCTGGTATATGTTGGTTGTTTCATACTCATGGTTTACTGAGACAATTTCAGAGCCATTCTTAAATATTTTGCACGTTGTGTCATCCTGTTTTGCGCTTCCACCATCAGGATCAAGCCCCATATGAGCACCAACAAGGTACGTGCCGCCCCTTAGTGCTATAACTCGGTTATTTGATAGGTCAATATGTACGCCCATTGATTGGCTATCTATAGCGTCCCATGTAACCTTCGTATCAACATTTTCTGTAACGCCAGTTTGATCTGATTTGGTTAAATTCCACACCGCCTCTGGTATAGATACACCCTTATTTACTTGCTCCATCAGAACGCCTCATCAGTTGTTGATCTAACCACTTTACCCATGATCGCCACTCTGTTAGCTGTCCCCGCAAACACTGCTACAACGTTGCTGTTCTGCAATGGCAGTCCGCCTTCCGGTGTGATGCGTGTTAGTCCTGAATCTACTGGTATCGTAAGCACTAAGTTACGGGTTGATACTGCTGTACCCCATTCGACCGTGACTGCTACAGATGCTGTATGTCCGTTTAGTGCATAGAGATGCACCATGTCGATCTGATCTGTTGCCGCCACTGCTGTGTGTACTGTCACTCCCGCCGTCGCTGTTGCAGTAATAAGAATCGGTTGTCCGTCTGTGCTGCCACTTAAATGTCCTATTGTTGCGATGATGCTACCCTCTCACTGTGATTGGTGTGATAATTGTTAACGGAGTGTACTGTTGCCATAATACTATCCTGTGAATAAGTCTGCTGAAAAATATGAATAGCCACCACCGCCACTAGAGGCTGCCCACTTGACTCCGCTAGCTTCCGCGCTGTCTGCTGTTAATACTGTATTGTTAGCACCAACAGATAATGCTGTTAGTGTTGCACTGGCTGTTGCCACAAATATTTGACCCTTAGCCGAAACATCAGACGCCATGATTGCACCAGCTGCGTTTACGTTTGTTGCGTCTGTTACATCTGCTAACGCCTCAATACCATCTAATTTGGTTTTGTCCCCATCCGCAAACGCGCCTTCAACTGGCTTGACCTGAAGAGTGGAGATGGTAACGCCTTTAACCCCAGCTAAATCAGTCAGTTCAGAATCCATTAACGC
>Ga0070747_1000526_pt1 | contig 18855 bp, 18 predicted proteins | sample VirMetDEL_Mar_31_FD_77321 | JGI IMG/M metagenome (GOLD analysis project Ga0070747, IMG submission 77321) | Aqueous microbial communities from the Delaware River and Bay under freshwater to marine salinity gradient to study organic matter... | ecosystem: Environmental > Aquatic > Marine > Coastal... | reverse complement strand
TAGACTCGTTAGAGAGCCAGCTGGACAAAGGCAAGGGCTTATTTATAGGCATACTCCTTGTAGCAAGTGGAGCTGGAGCAGCAATATCAACAATAATGAATAAGTGGTTTTAAAAAATGGCAAGATTACCAAATTTACCGATAAGAAGATTTGCAGAAGGAGGAGATACTACAGAAGATATACCTGCTACTCAAGGAGGGGCTGGTACTTTTCCGGGAGTTGCAGAAATAGATGATAATAATACACCTGTTGTAAAACCTTTAAGTGGTTTTACTCCTGATCAAAAAGTAGGGTTAACAGCTGGAGAAAAACTTACTCCTCAACAAATGTCTTTACAAACTGGAGAAAATGTGCAAGATGTTTCTGTAGCAACACAAACAGGTGCACCTACTGTATCAACAGGACAAGCTGTATCTACAGGGTTAAATGTAGCTGTACCGGGGCAAACAGATGCTACTAACTTTAAACAATCAGCTGAAAACTATTCTGCTTATGTAGATCAAAATTCACCTACAGCAACAGCAGCACAGGGAAACTTATCTGCACAGTCTATAATAGGAGATCCCTCTACTGAAGCTTATACAAATGCTATACAAGGAACAGTTTCTACAGGATCACAAGTTACAGCTGCACAAGGGCAAGTATCTACTTTAGGAACGGTTAAAGGCCAGCTTGAGTCTATGTTTGAAGCTATAAAAACAGGAGATGAATTACCTCCTTGGGCTGCACCGGCTGTACGTAAAGTAAATGCAATTATGCAACAAAGAGGACTTGGTGCTTCTTCCATGGCTGCTGCTGCTATAACACAAGCTGTATATGAATCAGCCATACCGATAGCTGCCCAAGATGCTAAAACATATGCTACTGTAGATTTACAAAATTTAAATAATCAACAACAGGCTGCGTTACAAAATGCTACTGTATATGCTGCTATGGATAAACAAAACCTTGATGCTAGATTACAGTCTGCTGTAAACAATGCTCGTTCATTTCTTTCTATAGATGCAGCTAACTTAACAAATGAACAACAATCACAAACAATCACCCATCAATTAGGTATGCAAAAACTGTTTAACGACCAAGCTGCTGAAAATGCTGAAAGACAATTTAATGCTAAATCTAACAATCAAGTTATGGAGTTCTTTTCAGAGCTAGGCACACAAGTAGAAAATGCTAATGCTACTAGAGAAGCAGCTATGAGACAATTTAACACAGATCAAGGAAATGCTACAGGAAGATTTGCAGCACAGATGGAAGATTCTAGACAAAAGTTTAATGCAAATATGTCTGTGCAAATAGACCAAAGCAATGCCGATTGGAGAAGAAGCATAAATACAGCAAATACTTCTTTAGTAAATGAAACAAACAGAGTAAACACACAAAACTTATTGGGACTGAGTGCAACAGCACAAAATCAAATGTGGCAAAGATATAGGGATGAAGCATCTTGGGTTTTACAAAAAGGAGAATCAGCAGCTGCAAGAGCACATGCTTTTGCTATAACTTCTCAACAGAATAACTTTTCAAGAGATCAATACGAACAAGAATTTAAAGACAATTTGTACTCAGAGATGGGTTCAGCTGTTTTGTTTAAAATATTTGGTATTTAATTTAGGAGAAAATATATGAGTAAGTTATCAAATTTATGGAGAGATATCCAAAGTAGTTTTGATATCAATAAAATGACAAGAGATCCTTTGGGATCAATTGGTAAAATAGCTTCAATTTATGGAATAGGGGCTAGTGCTTATGGTCTATATGATCCAGCTAGTGCCCAACGTACTGCTAACTGGATGAAGAGAGGGTTTGGTCTGTATGACACTGGGCCTACGGGTGCTCCTTCTGCTCCTTCAGGTAAATATGGTTCGGGAGTAAATAATAGTAGACCAGCTTATGGAAGTTTTTCTCCTCCTCCTAAATCTTCTCCTTCTACATCTAAATATGGAGGCTTTCTTGAAAGACAAATAAAAGGTATTGGAGATTTTGCATCTAAGCCTTTTGATTTAGCATCAGATGTAAGAAAATGGATAAGAGGAGATATTGATTGGAATACGGTAAAGGAAAATAACTTTGGTGGAATAGACTCAAAAGCAATTAAGCAAGCATCTAATCTTCTAATGGAAGGAAGAGGAGGAGGTGGAGGAGGAAACCCTCGGCCAAAGAAAAAAATTGAGTACAGAGATTTTAGAGGAAATGTAGGAGCACCTATATCAGCCAATATTTCAAATTTAAGTGCTGGAAAAACACCTGCTTTTGCTCCGGGAGGAATAAGTCAAGCTCTTATAACAGGTGGAATTACAGCTGAATCTTTACAAAGATTAGGCTATGGGGCAGGAGGAGTTTCAGCTCGACCACAAACTATAGCATTAGATGACAAAAATACAATTAAAACAACATTAACATCAGCAATAGGATAAAAACATGCTACTAAAACCAAAAAAAGAAGGATCAGTTAAAGCACCAGAAGGTTCAGTAGAATCTTTAGATGCTTTTGATCATCCTATTCCCGGACAATCCTTAACAGATGAACCGGGTAAATGGGCTTTTGAAAGACCTCCACAATTTTCAGACGTTGATGAAGCTGTAGCTTTTGTTATAAGTAAAATAGAGAATGATGTTGAAGGAAAACAAGAATTTGAAAAACATATGATGGCAGGTATGCCTATAGAAAGCATTGTAAACACTATATCTTTTGCAGGATTTAGTGATGGACAATGGAATCCTGATGTAGCAGAAATAATTAAATTACCATTGTCTGCTTACTTTTTGATGGTAGCTGAAGAAGGAAATATTCCAGCTATTATGTTTAATCAAGATCCAAATAAAGATCAAGGATTATCAGACGATGCAGTTATGGCTAGTATGCAAGAAGGTAATCCAGAAGCATATGCTCATCTACAACAACAAGCAGCTATGCCACCGATGGAAGAAGAACAAATGATGCCTGAAGAAGGATTTTTATCTATGGCTCCAGAAGAAGACCTTATGGAACTTGAACAACAACCGATGATTGAAGGGGAGGGAATGATATAATGGCTATATCTCCATTTATGGCTTTTGCTAAAGGTGCTTTTGAAGGGTACAACGAGATACAAAGAGAAGAAAGAGCAAAGATTTCTGCAATGGACCTAGAAAAATATAAAAAAAGTATAACCCCTGATGATACAAGATATTTTCAAGCTATGGGTAGTCATGGGCCAGTTAATTTATTTTCTCTATCTGATGCAGGAGACTATACTGAAGAAGAACTTTTTCGAAATGACATGGCTATGATAGGAGAAAATCTTACTAAAAATAACAGATATTATACTGATCAATATGGGGCTATAAGAGCTATTGATGAAGACCCTGTACTATCTGCTAATGTAGATAAACAAGTGCAAGGGTATATGCGTAAATGGATGTCTGATAATACAAAAGAAATAGGGGGAAAAGATACTCAGATGACACAACTTCCTTGGAGTGATCAAAATGCTTATTTTTATAACCATGATTACTATGGAAATACGTGGGAACAAATAGTAAACACCGGTATGGTAGAAACTTTAGATATGAAAAACGAACCTCCTAATAGTGTTGCTGTACTTAATGTAGATAAAGATAACAATATTAATGCAAGTACTGTTATATACAACAACCAAACAATAGGTAAGATGTATGATGCTGAAACTCAAACTATGATAAACATGGATCAAAACGTATTTAACAATAAGCTTGTTCCACAACTTAATTCAATAAAAGGCAATAGAAGTTCTGCAGGTGACGTTACTGTACAATATGGTACAAATGCTATTCGTTTTCACACACAACCGGTAATTGTTGCTGGTTTAGAGGATAATGAGTATTTACAACAAAGGTTTGCTGGTGTACTAAGACCAAACGAACCTGTTACTCATGGCCTTATAATGTCTACTTTTGTTAAAAATCGTGTTGTAGATCCTAGAATGATAAACATATTTAATAGAAGTGTAACAGGGTATAATGAAGTAGCAATTGATTCTCAAAAGTTATCTTTAACAGATATCTATAAAGCTTTTAAGTTAGCTGCTCCTGTTAAAATGGAACAACATTCTCAAGCTGGAAGAACAGTATATACTGATTCAAAAACTTTTATTAACAAGACATTTAACATAAATTTAGAAAAGTTAGCATTACGTGCTGATGCAGGAGAAAGTGTTGTAAGAACTGTTGGATACATAAAAGATAATATAAAAACTTTTGAAGATGAAAACGGTTATTTTCCTCCAATTATGCAAGTATTATCAGGACCTATACAATTTTTTGCTGGCCTAGCAGGAGAAGCAGGCCTTGTAGCACAATCTAAAAGTTTTTTTAACAGTGTAGGAGACAAGTTTGAACTAAAAAAAGATGATAAAATACTTGGTAAATTAGAAAAATATGCTGGAGAAGCTGAGGCTGAGTCAAACGACAGCCCTCTTATAAGTGCTGCTTCAACAACTGCTAGACATAGATATTTTAAATATATGTTAGCTTATCAGCTTGCTGTAGCTATTCAAGGAGGCACAGGAGGCAGAACTGTTTCTGACCAAGATGTAGAAAATATGTTAGAGGCTATAGGAGACACTTTGTTTGCCAATGGAAGAGTTCAATTATCTGTATTAGACACTATAGGATCATTTGCTCAAGATATTGTTACTAAAAATCAATTTTGGAAAGACTCAGGTATGTCTGTAGATGCTGCTTATGCTGCTGATGCTATGGATAGATTTATGTATGGAGGTGTTTCTGTAGATAAAGAATTTGGAACTGAACGTACACAATATGCAGGTACTATGCTAAAAGAAAAACTATCTCAAATCTCACCTAATGAATTAGAAGAAGAAATGTCTGGTTTAAGAGATCCTGTTTTAAATACTTTGTTAATAGAGAAAGGTATTATTACAGAAGGGGAAAGAGTAACCTACAGCAGAGGAAAAGATTTTAATAAAAATCTAACTGATCATATAAAGGTAGATGATAGATTATCTAAAGAAGAATATGAAATGCTTGTAGATAGGCATTATACAGGCACTGTAGATACTAATGTTTTACAATCATATAAAACTACTGAAGCTTATAGAAATTATTTAATATCACATGATCAGTATAATAAAAGGGATTAAAAATGGCTGAACAAACATTAACAGATGGAAATAATCAACCAATAGAAAAAGATGATTCAGCTGTGAAAGGAAAAGTTCTTGTAGGTAATCCTGCAGAAGGGTTTAGATGGGTAGATGAATCTCAGTACAACATGACAGGAGCTGTAGAAGGATTACCTGTAGAGTCTAGTACTATCACCTCTTCATTAAATCAAAAGTATGTTCCTCCAGTAGATACTTATGGAGAACCTAATGTAGCTTTACAAAGAGCACAGCAATATGCTGCAAGTAACCCAGAACAAGGTACAGCTATGTTTTCTTCACCAGAAGTACAAGAAAAAATGCGAATACAAATTCAAGAAAGAGATAAAGAGATAGAGACTACAGAAAGTTTTGTAGAATCTTTAACTAGAAAACGAGACTATGAAATATTTATGCCAGATGACATAGAGGATAATTTTCTCAAAGATGCAGATGGAAAAATTCGTTATAAAACTGTTACAATAAAACATCCTTGGAAGCCCGGTAAAGAAAGTACAGTGAGTGAGCCTATATATAAGAGAGTAGTATTTAGAAATTTTGTAGGATCAGCAGGGGGTGCTGATGAAGGTATGCCTGAAGGTTTTACTTCTCCAGAAAAAGGAGAAGACATTGTTTTAGATGGAGTAACAAAATCAGAAGCTCAAAGAGCAGCTTTTCTATACACTGATATAATTAAAAAAACAGGAATGACTAGACCTGCTTGGGCTAGAGGCAGATGGTGGGAACGTATTCCCGGATACACAGAAGAAGGAGTAGGCAGTATTTCTAACACGTCTGGGGAAGACCTTAGTGTAATAGAAGCTCTTTATGGTACTCCTATAATTGGAGATGTATTTGCAGGAATAACAGCTATTCCTCGTATTCTTTCTGATAAAGGAACTACTAATCTTTTAACATATGCTATGAATAAAGAAAAAGAATTTACTGATTGGCTTCGTACAGGAGGAGATGAAGAAGGTTATTATCAAGATCAATTAGCTTCAAACAAAAAATTTAAATGGTCAAGAAAGCTTACGGCAAGACAAGTTAAATACATGTTAGATAAACCTGAAGCTGAAGGCCTTGATAAGTATGTGCATTTATTAGGAGAAAATGTTGCATTTACTCTTGGTGCTTTAAGGGCTACTAGATTTATAGGAAAATCAAAAGGGTATTTTAAAAAAGTAAATGATCAAGTTTTTAAAAACTATGAAACAAAAATTATAGCAGATTTAAAAAAGAATAATATAACACCTACTCGAAAAAGAATTGATGCTGAGTTAGATAAGATAAGTGCAACTCAGTTTCAAGTAGATGCTAATAGTTATATTAAAAGTACAGTTATGGGAGAATTAGATGCTAAAAAATTATCTGGTGTACAAAAATTAGATCTATTCTATAAAAATGCTTTATATAAAACAGGTGCAAACCCGGGTATTTTTGCTAGAGATACAATACTTCAAGAAGGCACATTTACATATGGTCAATTGAAGGGTATGGATATAAGTGGAGATGATAGTTTTTTTACTCCAATGGGATTAGGTTTAGGATTTGCTGTTGCTACTCCAAGTGTATTAAACACTGCTATTAGAACGGGTCAATACGTAGGATTAAAAAGTATAGATGTTATTGATGATGGTTTAAGTTTATTAGGTACACATTGGGAATTTGGCAATAAAATGGCTAAGGCAATATCAGAGTCAGGAGATAGTGCCTTTTTACAAAGCTTATTAGTACAGAAAAAAATAACATCAAAACAATATAAAAGTGGATTAAAATTTTTTACAGCATTACAAGACATGCCTGTTCAATTTAGAGACAAAGCTATACAATCTTTAAAAAATACATCTAAAATTAAACAAGAATTAGATGGTATTGTAAGATCTTTATCTACACAAGGTTTAGATGGTAAACCATTAAAAGTTGGACAGAGTTTAAAAGACAGTAAATTTTCTCAACAATTTAAAATAGATCCTAATTTATCTGATGAAGTAAATTTAAATAATGTTTTGAAAAGCTTTAATCAATCACTAGGGCAATCATTAGAATTAAAACTTATGACTCAAGCTGAGGCTGGTTTAATACAGCAAACTGAAGCAGGCCTTACATTAGATTATAATTTTTTAATGGCTGCAAAGTTCCAAGAAGATAAATTTATAACAGCTACAAATTTAAATAAACTTTTAGATTCATTAAATGCTGTATATCCAAAAAACTTAGTTTCAAAAGAATTAGAAGGTTTTATGAAAGAAGCAAAAACTCAAATAAATTCTGTAATGGGAGAGTCTGCAGAGAATATAAAAATAATAAAAAATATAGGAGCAGAAGCTTTAGCAACAGCAATATTAAATAATTCTACAGATGTGGCTAGACTTGATGCTTTAGTAGATAATTACGCAAGCCTAGAGATATTAGAGTTAAAAATAGGTGGTGCAACTATAGAAGATATAGCTAAAGTACAGAAAGAAGCATCTAGAGATAAGTACATAATGCGTAGAGATATTATTGCAAAAGAAATGAAAGCTACTCATTCTAAAGATGCAAATATATTTACTGCTTCTGAGAGTAGTGGCACATTATATGTTAATTCTTGGGAAGATATAAAGTCAATTGCTAGTAAAAAATATGATGCTGCATTTGACGGGATTGATGATGCCGTATCTGAAGATGCTTACCCTCTTCTTAAACAATTAGTAGAAGAAACAAAAGCAAGTCCTTCTGAATTATTTACAGGAGAAGCAGCCACTGACGTAGGAGCTGTATTAAATAGGATTATAGATCCTGTAGTAAATAAAAGAATGGGTCAATTTTATTCTACTCTTGTAGGAAAAGAAATAGACGGTTTAACTTTTAAAAATGCTGATGAAGTTAAAAACTTTTTTGAAACAGAAATTTTTCCTGACCTTGGAGCATACTCAGGTTTACAAAAATTTGAAAAGGTTAAAGAAAAACTACCTGCAATTTTAGATGAATTAGGTATAGACATAGGAGATTTTGGTTTAGAACTTCGTATGGATGATTTTGATAATCTTGTACAAGGAATAAATAGTAGGATTTATTCAAAGATAGGTAGTAATAGTTACATTAGTTCTGATCCTGCAACAACTAATCAAGTTAGAAAATTAGTTTCTATAAAAAGTATTCTTGATCAACGGTTAACAGATGGTGAAAATTTTATAAAAACAAAATATAAAAACAATTGGAAATTATACCAAGAAGCAAAAGCTTTTTATGCAGACAATGCAGTTGCAGTTTTGTATCAAAACGATTTTACTGATTGGGTAATGAAAGTTGACTCTCCGGGAAAAGGAAAAATATCTGCAAATAATCCAACTGGGTATAAGCATTCCAACTCTTTAAAAGGATCAGGAACTAAAGATGGGTTTTTAGATTATGTATGGAAATCATTTCAAGAAGATCCTGATAGAGCTATGAAAAATGTAAACAAAACTTTTGGTGTTTGGGATGGTGTGAAAGGTAGTGATAACTTTATTCCTGTAACAGATGAAATGATTACAAAAGCAGAGATGGGATCATCAGGGTTCAATGCTGATGAATTAAGAACAATAAAACTTAGAAGAGAAACTTTTGCTTCAAACTTTATGGATTATTACGTAGGAAAATTTCAAGATAATGTAGCAAAAGCTGGAGAACAAGCAGGTATTCCTAGAAATCAACTTAAAAAAGTAGCTTTGATAGATGAATTTACTGGCAAAGAAACAGGTGAGACTATTATAGATTGGGATCATTATATAGATGCTATAGATAGTGTTAGAGCAGGAGACGAATCTGCAGATATTGTATATCTAGGTTTAAAAGCACAAAGGCAGTTGTTTACAGAAGCTAAAGTATTAGATGATATGAACTCTGATATTTTTAATTCAACAAATGCTTTACAGTTAAGAAAAAAATTAAATGCAGTTGATTTTAAAAATAAACAAGTAACAAAAAAATTAAAAGATTCTGATCAAGCTTTAAAACAATCTCAAAAAAACTTAACTAATGTAGAGACTATTGTAAGACATCAAGGTATAATAGAAAAAGCTGTGCAGGACATAACTGGTGGGGCAGGCAATGTAGATAATTTGTTTGACTATTTTATAGAAGCAGCTCCGGGAGCAGATAGAATACAGAAATTAAAAGACTTTTTAGTTTTTGGAAAAGTATCTGAAGAGATGAGAATACCAATAAGTCCTAAAGGAACTAAAACAATAGGTAAAGACTATAAAACTTTAACCGGTGGTAAAATGACAGAAAAAGCATTTGATGCAGCTATGTCAAAAATTCTTGCAGCTGGTATTAGACGGGCTTCTACAGCACAGATTGCTAAAGCAAGCAATGTAAATATAGGGATTGGAAGAGTTAGAAGACAAGATAGTAATTTACAAACAGTTACTGACCATGTAGCTATGATGAGAATTTTAGAAGAAAATGAAAAAGCTTTATCTCCTTATATAAATATGAAAGCTATGAAAGTAATTGCTAGTATGGGGTTAGTATTAGATCCTACAGCCACATCAGGTGGAATAAATCTTGCAGCAGGTGGAGGTTTGGCTAAATTTACTCCAGCTTCTTGGATTAGTAGATTCTATGCAGCTCAATCTGGAAGGACATCTTATAGGTACATTGGTGCAGAAGCTTTGGTAGCTTCTTTATTACGAAATAGACATAGTGTAACTTTAGCTCTATTAGAAAATAAAGGGGCACAAGAAGCTTTAGCTGAAATGCTTATTACAGGAAGAGTACCTCATCAGATGATTGGTCATGCAACATATGCTTGGCTACCAGACTTAGTGGCTAGAACTGCACAGATAGTTGATATAGGGGATGTTGTATATACAAAAGCAGTAGAGGCTCAAAGTTATAGAGACAGTAGAAAAAATCCTACGGAAGAACAAATGAGAGATTTGAACATGAGAAATTAAAGAGGCTCAAAGTAAGAGCATAAACATAAGTAACTTCCAACAACTTATAAAGGAGTAAAATAATGGAAGAAGTAAGCATGATGACGTACATAATGACTAACTGGCAAGCATGGTTGGCAGCAGCTACAAGTGTAGTTGGTTCTGCAGCTATAGTTGCTACACTCACACCTAATAAATCTGATGATAAGATAGTACAAAAAGTATTAAGTATTATTAATTTTATAGGAGCTAACGTAGGAAAGGCTAAAAATAACGATGGCTAATCCATACGAATCAAAAAATAAAAGCAACGACAACAAAAGTATGGTGTCTAACATAGGGGGAGCAACATCTTCCCCAACACCTGTAACGGATGCAATGAACATGGAGTCTTTACGTAAACCTACCCAAATTCTTGAAGAAGGAAATCAACCTCCGAAAATGTATGGTGGTGGCATGGTTAAAAAATATGCTAGAGGTGGTGGTACAAGACCAGTTAGGAGATAGATTATGGCAAAATCAGAAAGGCTTAAAGGAAACAGATCCCCTGCACCATCTAAAATAACTATTGGAGATGGCTCAATTCGTGATTTAGCTTATTGGTTGATGGGAGGAGATGTTTCTACAAAACAAGGCAAAAAGAAAGTTTCTTCAAAACAAGTAAGAGCTGAAGTTACCAGTTTAGCAAGAGCACAGATGCAAGGAAACAGTCCTTACGTTCCAGATTATGCAGCTAGAGAAGCTGAATTTGACAGAGTAGTGCAACGTAATCGTTCAGCCCCTAGATCTGAACCAGTAACTGCTTTACCTCCTAACCAAAACTCCCCATATACAGGAGTTAGAGGATATAGTAATACTGATGGGCAAAGAGGCATGGGTATGAATAGACCTAGTACTGCTTATGCTTCACCTGTTAAACAAAATGTTCCTTTAATGCAACCTAATTATGACCGTAGGAAAATGCTGTTTAATCAGGCTAAAGACACACAGTATCAAAATCCAATTGGCCCTAACAAAGCAGACCGTATTTCTCCGGGTGCTTATGATGATGGTGGTGGTGATCCTGAATTTGGTTATGATATAGAGGGAGACATAATGATGACTCCACCCGGAGGAGGTATGGCATATGGAGGCATGGTTACTACACCAAAGAAAAAGAAAAAGAAAATGATGTACGGAGGTAAGATGAAGAAGTATGCTAAGGGTGGTGGTGTTCGTAAACCTAAGTACTCCTAGTTAAGAATTTTACGAATATCTCTTTCCATATCAGAAACGTGTGTGGACAAGTAATCTAATAAGGATACAAACACTTCTGTATTCTCATAGTTTTTATTCCACTTGTCCATAACATCTTTAAATTCTTCTGGCCTAATATGGCTATGGTCTACAGAAATGTGTCCTTCTTGTGTAAGCTTAACAGTAAAATTAAATAATAAACTGTGGTCTTTGCTAGTCATTTAACCTACCTAATCTGTGAAATAAGTTTAAAAGCTTTTCTTCTAGCTCTTTATTAGGAGGAGATGCATATTTTATATAATAAGATATGACTTTTCTTATTAACCCAGCATCCTCTGGAGCTATTATAGGTCTAGCACATTTCATTATATATCTACCAACTCACACACTCCGGCTGTACAAGCTAACTCCTGTGATCCCTTCGTATTATCTTCCTTCTCAAAATCTTGTAACTTCTGCCAGTCTATTGAAGCTGGCATTTTTTTTGCCAACTTTGTATAGGTAGCTTTATCTATATCTTGGTAAGGAGCCTGTTGATACGTGTGGTCGGAAAAAGGGAGAAAGGAAACACCACTAAGGTAGCTAAAATTTTCCCAACACCAAGCACCTACAGGCACCCACTCTTCCTCTTTAACAGATATAGTTACAGAGGGCTTGTGCTCACACCAATGCTTTGCATAAGTTTTCCACAACTCTAGCTGTTCAATAGCAGTCATGTCGTTCCTACACACAGAGCCTGCAGGAGCTTTCATTGGAAATGAGAACACTGTTGTATGCTCTGGTTTCATAACGTCTGGTTCGTTAGGTATCCCAGAAGCAATCATAAATTCAGTAAGAGGGTCTTTAGTATCTCCTCGTACTGTTCGTATGTAATAAGGATTGTGTCTTGCATGTATACCACTAGCACTATCTACTAATTGGCTCACAGTACCAGAAGGTTTAACACAAGTGATGGCTGTACTTTGGTTTATACCAAATTTATCTGCCCAGTATTTATTAGCATCTACAGCAACTGTTCGTAAAGTTTCTAATCGTTTCTCTAATCCACTTTCTTTACCATTCATTAAAGTACTATCCATGATGCCTGTAAGAGACACACCTAATAGTCTTTCCTCTTCAGTGTTGTTCTGCCATCTCTTTCTTAGATAGCCAAAGTTAGTAAAGGTAGATTGTATCGTACCTAACAAGGTAGCAATTTGTATTTTCTTAGTAAGAGTAGACATAGTATCACCAGAACGTACTACTATCTCTGTAAGGTTACAGAATTGATTAGGTCGTAGTATGATTTCACTACAAGGATTAGTACCAAAATCCCAATCAGACTCTCTTCTACCATTCTCAGCAGCCTTTGCCTGTGCAGAAGCTCTACTAAATATACCTCTCTCACCAGATTTACTTTCATATAAAGACAGCCATTCTTTCATAAAGATACCTGCATCTGGTTTCTCTGTATAAGCAACAGAGTTATTAGCCAGTGCTCTCTCTGGATTAGTCTCCCACCAAGCACCTGATTTTGCAGCACGTATTCTTTGGTCAGATAGATTAGATAGAGATATAAGAGCTGACCTACGTACACCACCAACTACTACAACTTCTCCTGTCTTACACACTATATCATGGCACTCCATAGAGGACAGCTTTCTACCTCTAGCACCTTTGAATTTCTCTACAGCAAAGTCAAACAAATCTACTAACGGCTGTGGGCCACTAGCCCTACCTCCAAAAGTTTTAAGCCTTGTTCCTGCCGGTCTAACTTTAGACACATTTATTTTAGGAATCCTTCCTGTATACAGATACGAGATAAGATCTCTAAATCCTTTAGCCCACCCTTCTTTAGAATCAACTACAGCAATAACATCTTCTGTTTTTTCAAACTCTCTATCAGGAACTGTAGGAAGTTTATCAATGTACTGTCTCTCTACAGAGAAACCTACACCTGTACCATTCATAAGTATGTACAGTACTTCATCAAATGCTTTTGGATTATCTATAGGTATATAAGAGCAGTTGTATCCTGCAATGTTTTCTCTTTCTAAAGCTTTGCCGGCTGTCATAAGTGCTCTCATGCTAGGCATAACTTGAAGAGATAATATTGCTTCATGTATATCCTCCCAAGATTTTTCATCAACCCCTTTTACATTTTGACGAAAGAAAGAGATAAGCCTATCTACAGTCTCACCCCAATTCTCTCTTCTGTTTTCAGTCTCTAACCATCTAGAGTAACGAGACATATGTATGAATGCCTGATATTCTGTTGGTAAGTAATTGCCTCCCATTAATGATGCCATCTATTCTTCTCCATATTCTAATTCTAATATTAATTCTGCATAGTGTATGATTTTTTTTATGTCCTCAGCACCATTTTTATTTCTATGCCGAGAAACATATTTTATAATGTTTCCTTCAAGGAAGTCAAGATTATTTTTAGAAATATATTCAATAGGCATAATCTTAAAATCTTTATAATGACTACCTCCTACTTGAACTTTTGTTGCTTTAGATCCTTTTAACATTTTTATTTCCATGTTTCTTTTATCCTCTTTTCTCATCCTAACCATGTACTGTTCATGTGTTTCTCTCTGTGAATTACTACTTATCATTATTAAAATCCAAAACAGTTATGTTATCTTTGCTGTACATCTTTTCTTTTACTTCTGGCTTAATAATTTCTACATCTTTAAATATTGCAGACTGCCCATGGATAATAATATTTTCAGTTTGTGTTTCTAACATAGCCATAAAGCCTCGTAACAAAGTGTAAGCTGTAGTTACACCATGTTCTTCTGTAGTATCATAAGACATAAGATCTATCATACCATCCTCTGCATCTTGCATAATAATACAAAGAGAATTTTTAGGTAGTTTATTTTTATAACTTTCAAACTTAGTTTTATTTTCTCCTGTTATCATTTTAACCACTCCTTTGGCACAAACCCTTGACACCATTTATAATCATGCCTATCACACCATCCTCCATAAGTAGTTTTTGATCCTTTGTACAGCTTGTTGTTAGCATTCATAAACAAAAATCGTAAATCTAAATCCGGGTGTTGTTTTTTTAATAACAGATGTTTTCCTCTATCTGAAGATGTAAACAAACCTTTTACTTCTATAAAAAAATCTTGTTCCTTCAAATAGAAGTCAGGGGTGTATGTACTGTGTCTTACATAAGCAAAGGCATCCTTCTCATAAGTAAAAGGTACTTTGTTTTTAGCTAACTGATTAGCTATATCTAATTCAAAATTAGACCTATATCCATGTGCTCTTTTCAATTGTTTTCTTCCTTATCTTTTGGTAAGTAAACCATATAGAATGAGCCACACTTAGGACAAGATAAGTTTGTAGACATACAGTAGTCTTCCTCTTCTTCTTCCATATCGTGGTCTCCTCCCCAAATTACTTCTGTACCACAATGCCAACAGTTCATTCTTCTGTTCTTCTTAACTTTATATCTTTTGGAGGAAAGGCATCAAACAATGCCCCTGACTGCTCTACAGCAAACTCAAATATTTTAGGAGAGTTCTTTTTTAATTTCTCTAATTGTTCTGTCCACTCTGCCATGTAGAAGCACACAAGTGCTCCTTTATTTAAAATCTTTTGTATTTTCTGTAAATCAATAGAGATAAGAGCTGTCTTTTTATCATAATCAAAATCATCCCAAAGGCCTCCTTCATAGAAACTTTTACAAGACCGAATAGGTATAGCAGAAAAGTTATTCCTCAACTCTCTTATAATATTTGTGCCTCCTTTTCTATCTTCAGAATCAGGATAAGCATACCAGACATTATCATTCATATAAATATCTGAAAAGCTAACATCAGTTTGAAAATAGATAGGCATTATATCTCCCTTTTTTTAAGCTTGCTGTACCAGACAGATTTTGGAAAACGAGCTGTAGAACCTACCTTTTTATGCATAATAGCATTAGGCCAACACGTTCTTTTAAAGTCACAAAATCCACAAATACTTGACAGCACTCTATTGCCTGTCTTTTTAACATTCTTATCTTTATCTTTATATGTTTCCTCTACATCAGTAAAGCATCTTTTAAACTTTTCTCCATTTAACAAAGCTTTTAGATTCTTCTCTGCTAGAGCAAGAGCTTCTTTCTTATCTTCCTCTTGTAGCTCCGGAGCTTCACATACCACCCACTCACCACTTGCTTTGTTAATAACAATCCACCCACCAAAATCTTTATCTCTAGACTTGCTGTACAGGTATCCTTGAGATATATACCCAAAGACATCATCTTGTTTTATTTTCTTATAGCCACCCATGTCTCCAAACTTCTGTTCAAAAGCATAAGGGCTTGCAGATTTAATGTCCCACACCTTGCCATCTATCTCTACATCTAATGTACCAGAAACAGAGTTCTTGCCAAGCTGTAACTTTACAGGTTCTTGCTCTGCTTCTATATCTATACCTGCCGATTTCATTACCAAAATGGCAATAGCCTCAACAAGATCCCCAAACATAAAACGAACTAAAGAGTTATACTCAAAGTTCTTTTCTGCTCCATCTCTTTCCATTTTTTGTTGACATAAAGGTCTACCTAGAGAGGACATACGAGGCCTCCAATCCCCTCTTTTATTAGAGAACTGACGTACTACAGATTTAGTACAGGCTTCTGTAAACTCTTGTACAAGCTTGGGATCTAGATCGGCTCCTTCTCTTGAAACACGATCTAGAAATCCCTGTACCTTATGAAGTATAAGGTTATTCATTAACTACGGAGTCAAACTGTATCTTGTCTTTACCGGCAGAATGATATGTTTTCATAATACTCTCATTATACCCTTTGACAGACTCCATAAATCCTCTCATTGTAGCATCATCTTTTTCTGCCCATGCCACTGGTTTTTGAGGTGTTAACTCTGCATGGAAATATATGTTTCCACCCTTCTGCTTCTTAACAGAATTTAAACCAATGTTCATTAGCCACATCGGTTGCTTCTGTCTATTTAAACCTTTTAGACAGTCTGCTACCGGTGAGAAGTTTGCTCCTTTTGCATACCATATAAAAGGAACGTCTTTGACAACAGCTTTACTGCCATCTCTGTTTACAGCACTGTCAAAAGACACTAGACCATAAAGGTTTTGGCTACACTTTATGCTCTTCTGTACAGCCCACTCTGGACTATCTTTTGGTAATGCTTCCATAGTGTTATAATCTAACTTACCACACTTTAATCCTCCTTCAGTATCATAGAAGTCGTTACTGAAAGAAGGAGCCTGTACAGTTTGGCAAGAAAAAGCACCGGCTTCATTATCCCAAACAAAGTAGGAATAAGTACGCATAAAAACACGTATGGTGGCTTTCTGTCCATATACAGGCCCTTCCGGGGGGGTAGTCAGACTAAAATGGCCTCTTGGAAGAGCATTACCATCGAAATCTTCAGTAGCATGGTTGATTGCCAGTCTACTAATAGTTGCTTTGGTAGTGTTATGATCCAATTGACCCGTTAGTCTCATCATATCCTCTGTAGAGAGCTTATCTAAGTTCTCCGGTAGAGAAGTGTTCATTGTGGTTATTTCACTCATGATTTATATATCTCCTTCATGTCTAACCAGTTATTGCCTATTTTAATCTCGATTCCTATCGGCATATCATAATCTACATTGTATCTTTTCTTACACTCTTCAGGCAAAGACAACATTGCTTCTTTCATTGTCTCTACAGCTAAGTCCTGCTCGTCTGGATGCACGTCTATTACAATGGAATCGTGAACCGTATTACAGATCATACTTTGCATTCTTCTATCTGTCAACAACTTTTTTAATTTAATTAATGCAATAGGAAGAAGGTCAGCAGTAGCAAACCCTTGTACAGGATAATTTTTAATTGCTGTAGCATTAGAAACTCCTCCATACCTCATCCTAAACACATTTTTAAAGTTGTAGTACCTACCAGATGGAAGCACAATACGATTGAAAGAGATAGCATCATTCTGTAAAGTCTCATGCCACTGTGCAATCTGTTTGTACTTTTCTTTAAAAGCTCGGTAGTATTGCATCTGTTTTGGTGTACCTAAGAAACCTCCGTATAGAGGCTTAAAAGTATCAGCCTTTGCTTCTTGTCTAGATACTCCTAGTACAGAAGCTGTAAAAGAATGTACATCAACATCATTTCTGACATCTTCATACACCTTATCATCCTTAGCTAGAAAACCGGCAACTCTAAATTCTAACTGAGCATAATCTCCTTCAAGTATGTGTCCACCTTCCCATCTACTCACAACTACCTTACGTACAGGGAAAGTACCTCCTCTAGGCATGTTCTGGAAGTTAGGATTCCTTGAAGACAACCTTCCTGTAGAGGTAACACATTGCATATAATGTGGGTGGATTCTACTTCTATCATCTAAACCTTTCTCTATACCTTCAATAAAAGTTTTGAGATAGGTTTTAATTGCATTATATCTTATGTAGCTTTCCATAAAGGTCTTTTGTTCTGGTCTTGAAGCAACTACTAAACCATCTAAAGTAGGCCTGTCTGTTTTAAAACCATGTACAGTAAGATCAATTGGTCCTCTAGGATTCATGCCTAGTCCAGCAAAGTCTCTAGTAGGTCTGTAGATAACACCTTTTTTATCACAAGACTTGCAGATACGTTTTTGTTTACCTACAGTGCCATCTCTTTTTAAAGCAAGTTTATATCCCATACCATTACAAGACGAACACCTTTGCATAATAGTTTTAAATAAAGGTTTTGTTAACCTAACCAAACCCTGTTGAAAAACTTGTGTACTCATGGTTGGTAATCTTTTTTTCTTTCTAGCATTGCCTCTGACTTCATAACCTAAATTAAAATGACTAGCCCACTGCTTTTTGTTCAGCACAGCCCTTGAAAATATAATCTTTGATCTATCCTCTGGACTATCTAGATTAACAGGAGTATCTCCCATCAAGTTTTTAACCTCTATGTTTAAATACCTCTCTAAATCTTTTACTTCTTTTGTATAGGTAGTCTTAATTTCTGATAGATTTTCATAACTAATTTGTAAACCACTGTTCTCTACATCACACAGTACATCACAGAACTCATTCATCAATTCATTTGTAGCTTTAAGAGAGTCAGGCATGTTACTTATCTGAGCATCATACAATTCTTTAGTTACCTGTACATCAGCTTCACCATATTCTTTGACTACATCCCAAGGTATGCTCTCAAACGACACATTTTTTTTCATATATTCTTCGATTAAACCAGATTTCTTAGGAGACAGTGCATACCTTTCACAACACTTAGCTAAAGATAGTGGAACCTTCTCTCCCCCATTCAATATATACTCGGCAATCATAGTATCATGAACCTTGCCTGTATAGGTAAACCCACAAGCTCGTAGCCATTTCAAATCAAACTTGATGTTATGTCCTACTAACAGCTCCGTATCATCTAAAGCACTCTGTAGAATATTCCTAGCATTTGGTGTAGGGTCTTGCTCTTTATGATAGAAACATAAATAAGTATGTTCCTGTCCGTCTGTATAGCCAACAGACACCATCATGTTTCCTGTATAAGGATCAGCATCTGTTTTCTTATCTTCATTTACTTTATATGTTGTTTCTATATCCAGCCAAGTTATTTTCAT
>Ga0070747_1000525_pt1 | contig 18864 bp, 16 predicted proteins | sample VirMetDEL_Mar_31_FD_77321 | JGI IMG/M metagenome (GOLD analysis project Ga0070747, IMG submission 77321) | Aqueous microbial communities from the Delaware River and Bay under freshwater to marine salinity gradient to study organic matter... | ecosystem: Environmental > Aquatic > Marine > Coastal... | reverse complement strand
TTTACTAGCGGGGTTTTACCAGAAGGGTATGGCATTTTAAACGCTGAGATGGAGCTAGAGACTCCAGACGTGACAACAGGAGACACGTCTATGAGTTACAAAATGGCATCACTTCCTAAGGCTATCGAGGTTGAAGGCTCAGACTTTGGAGGGCCTGCAGGTAATTACGATATTTTTGGCTTTGGCGTAAATCCTAATGGAGCGCAAACAGCAAGAATAGTAAGAAAAACAAAAGAGACAGAATATAGCTGGACAAACGACGACAACGAAACAGGAAAAACAACTTCTAAAGAAGACGCACAAGCGCTGGCAGGACAATACGGAACGATAGAAGAAGAGCAAGTTGAAAGAACTAAACAGGCTGAAACGATAACTATAAAGCAAGGTGCTGACGGACAAGCTGGGGAGGTATGGAGTAGGATTTTTTCTAACAACCCAACAGCTTTAAATTTGCTTATACAGCAGCAGAATGCTGCTAACATAAAGATTCAGGAAGATTTAAGGGCTGTCAATGAGATAGCAAAAGCAAACGCTGCTTTTGGATCTATTACCCCCAACCAAGCTACTAGATTCGATAATCAATAGAATATGAACGGAGATCCAACTAAACCTAAGTACACTCTAGAGCAGGACTTAGACCTCTTGCTAGACCGCAATTTTGACTCTCAAAGGGTTGTAGAGATAATGCAGTCTAACGGGTATGATCCTAACGATGTGGTTAATACCATAAATACAAGGTATGAGACTCAACGCAAAGAGCAGCTTGCACAGCAAGAAGAGCGAGACAGATTAGATCAACAACATAAATCTGCTTGGGAGCAAGCTTTAAAAAAAAAAGATCTTTCAGAACCCGATGGGGAACCCTCTCGATTTGGTTTGGATTCGATTGGTCAAGAGACTCAAGCTCAACCTGAGCCCGCAGAGGCTGTTGCTCTTCCTCCCGCTATAAAAGATCAGGTTTTTAAAAACGATGAAACCTATTTTGATGTTTTAGGTAAAAACACAATAGCAACTAAACTTGCTGTTGCTGCCAAAAAAAACGATGTAAACGCAATAAATGAAAATTTAGAGCTTATGCAGCAGTCTGGTTTAATGACTGACATCAATATTGAAGTTGGCGGGGCTAGATTTATTTCCAGTAAGGGAGGTGCAGGTCAGATTGATAGAGATGCTTACTCGCTTGAAATGCTTTCTAAAATAGAAGAAAGAGCTAACGAAATAGCTGCAAACTCTGCAAATAAATACGAAGGTGTTTTAAACTTTGCCAACTCTATACTTAAAGACTCTGGTTCTGACTTTCGTTATAACCCTAGTAGCCAGACAGACTTTAACCTATACGGGCAACAAGCTTACGAAAGATACTTAAACGAAGAAAAAGAGGTTCAGAAAGACGTAGACAAGCTTTTAATAGATTCTGACGTAAATCTAGATCTTGTCACAATTCTTGGACACAAGATTCCTATAGCTTACAAGACCAACATGATAAGCAAGTCTTACAAAGACGCTATAGATAAAATAGAAAGTACTTTTAGCAACATGGCTATTTGGCAATCGGAAACTTTAGGTAAAATAAGCCCTTTAAATTACATATATAATTCTGGAGGAAACGCAGCTGAAAGACATCTGCAAAACGTTGAAAGAATAGAAGCAGAAAAAAGTAAAAGAAGAGATTCGTATGCTAGGGTCAATAACATTGACCAGTCTGTTTTAAATTTAGGGTTTACTGAAAGATTAGAAGCTGCTCATCGAGGAGAAATAGATATGTCTCAAGCTTTAAAAGCTTCGGCTCTTGATTCTCAAGAGTTTGTAGTAGATGGAACTATAAGCGTTTTAGAAATGCTTACTTTAAAAGGAGTTCCTATGCTTTTGGATGCAGCTTCTTCTAACTATGTTTATAACCGTAGATACAAGCCTCACATGGGGGTTATTGAAAACACGTTAAACTCAGGAATTAAAGGAGGTTTGGAATTTGGGCTTAATAAGGCTTTTATGAAGTTGGGGGTTGGTGCTGAGGCTAGCGTTTTAGCTTTAAAAAACGTAGGTGCAAAAGCATTAGGTAAAGAGCTTGCGAAAAAAGGGCTTAAAAAAGCAAGCAAGGCTGGGGTAGGAAAAGCAGCTTTAAATATTGGGTCTGAAGGTTTAGAAGAAGCGGGAATGGAGATTGCATCTTGGATTACTGATGCTACTGGAGACGCAATTATGGGTAGAAATATGAATAGCCTTAACCTTTATGAGGTTGTTGATGCTGGTTTTGCAGGGATGATAGGAGCTGGACCTACTATTAGTGTAACTTCTTTAGCCAGTAATGTAGGACACTCTAGGATCATGAAAAACAGGCAAGCTGCAATAGAGGTATTAGCTTCTGCAAGAACAGCTTACGAGGCTGAGTCTGATCCTGCTTTAAGAAAAGTTTACCAAGACAACCTTGTGAAAGCTATGGCTAATATGCAGTTGATTTCTCAAGAAGAAGTAGCTATGTATAGCACTTTAAACCCTCAAGAAAAGGAGAGTGTAATAAAAATAAATCAAGAGCTATCGAGAATACAAGAAGCTGTTAACAGGGGGCAATACTGGAACGGAGAAAAAATTTCTAAAGACGAGAAAAAAGCTCTTGAGCAGAGGTATGAGTCCTTCTTAAAAGAGAAAACAAAAATTGAAGAAGCAGCTCTTACAAAAGCAGAGAAAGAAGCAGAGGAGCCTGTTATGGCGGAGGATTCTAATAACGAAGAAGTAGCAACTGAACCGCAGGAGCAAAATAAGAAAGAGGCAGACAAAAGGAAAGAAACTCCTGTAGCACCAAAAGCAGCACCAGAGGAACAGATTCAAGAAGAAAAAGCTTTATCTGAGTTCGATGAAACTAAAGATCCTGAAGTAAAAGAGACAGAAGAAGCACCTGTAGAAGAGGCGCCTGTAGAGGAGGATGAATTAGCTTTTCAGGACACAGATCCTGTTAAAAAGGAGTTTTATGAAGTTGTTAAGGACGATGGAGAAAAAACAATAGCTGAAGTAACGACAGCAAAAAATGGACAAAGAACAATAAAGTTGAAAACTCCTGATGGGGACATCACAGAAAGGGTTAGTAAAGACGTCACAGAAAACACGCTGTCTAATGAAAATTATATTGACGGAATAGTCTCCGATGTTAAGTCTGTTTCTAAAACAAAAACAGTAGAAGGATTTGAGAATATAGCTAATAAAAAGGGAGTAGAAAAAAGAAAGAAAGAACTAGCAGAAAGAAAAGCAAAAGAAACCGCTAAGGAACCTGAATCAAAAGAAACATTTGATATAGAAGTAGACGGAGCTACGAATCTTATAGGAGATACAGAAAACGTAGGAGACGGAAAGGGTCAAATGAGTTTAAGGGTGGCTCAAGCTATAGACAACCTCACTAAAGGTTTTAAGAAAAAAGGAGTTGTAAAAAAGATAAAGTTTTACAAGAATCCAAAAGATATAGGTAACTACAGTGCAGCTGTAGCTAAAGAAATAGCAGACGGATATACTGTAGGAGCTTTCTACGACCCATCTACAGGTACTATAGTTCTTACGAGCGAATCTAAAGTTAAAGAGGTAAAAGAGGAATTTGGCCACGCTCATTTAGTAGACATTATAGGTAAAGACGCCGCTTCTAGAATTAAACTTTATAAAGAGTTAAAAGCTAAATCCAAGAAGAGTAAGGATATAAAGAAGATTTTAGAAGATGTTGAGGATACTTATAAGAGTGAGGTAACAAACGAGGACGCTGTAGAAAGTTTAAAAAATAAAGGTAAAGACTCCCCCACAGCTAAAGAGATAAGCTCAGAAAAAGCTAAGCTTGAAGAAGAAATTCAAAAAACTGTTGAAGAAGAATCTATAATAAAAATTCTTCGAGAAAGCAAAAAGTTTTTAAAGGAAGGTTTTCTCAACAAAATCATTCGGATGATAAACACCATGTTTAAAAACCGAGGAGGTAAGGGAAATATAATTACAGGTCATGAAGACTTATCTAAACTAGCTAGAAAGTTTGAGATGGCTACTAAAGGTGTTGAGACAGAGGTTAAGGTAGATGAAGCAGAAGCAGATCCTTTGGTTAGAAAAAAAGGAGAGTCCCTTGCTGACTTTAATACAAGGTTAGAAGAAATAGCTACTGAAAAGTTAAAGTTTGAAGAAACGGAAGAGAGCAAAAAGCAGCAAGAGTTTGAAGAAAGTGCAAAATCTCTTGACTTTAGCAAAAAGAAAGAGTTTACTTACTTGAAAGACACAGAGTTATATTACACCGATGTGATTTCTAGAGTTAATCAATTTACAGGAGTGTCTACCGTTAAGTCTGTAAAAGAAAAATCAGTCAACGTTAACGACTACTTTCACTACAGAAACTTGTGGGCTAAGCTTACAGGTAACGGTCAGGAGACATCTAGGATGGAAGATGTGTACTTTATAACAAAAGATGCTGACGGAAATGAAAAAAGACACAATGTAAAACCACCTAAACCTAAAACAGACAGAGAGGGTAATGTTCTTAATATGCCTACTCAGATGACTTTTAACGAAAGAAGAATTAAAGATCATTTTGAGAAAGAAGAGCTTGACAGGGAGTTAACATCTCAAAGAGCTTTGTTAGATAAGAATGTTACTGACTTGTGGATGAACAGCAGTAAAAAAATAAATCTATTTACAGACTTTCAAGACTTCTTTCCACAAACAGAGGGGTCTCAAAGTATAGAGTCTGAAATAGAAAACTTTATTATAGCTAAAAAGAATCTGTTAGCTTTAATAACTTCGGATGTTTCTTCTGACAACTTAAGAGATTTAAAGGGTAATAAGGATAAAATAAACCCTAACGTAAATCCTGAGATATTCAATATGTCTGGGATCAGCAAATTTGGTGAAAGCGAAGTAGATACAGAGGTTCAGGATATTCAAGATACTGATAGGGAGGTTAATCCAGACGCTACATCTTCTATAAAATTTTCTAAGAAAAAAGCTACTAGCAAAAAAGTATATAGGTCAAACATTACAAGCAATAAAGAGGGTAATGTTAGAGTATCAAATTATAAAGGAAAACCTTCTGATTTAAACAAATCTTTATGGAAGGATATAGTTAAAGGTTTTTCAGAAGGAAAAGTTTTTAATGTGGCTTGGGATCAGGTTGCGGCAGCTACTTTTACCCTTTCAGGTGGTAACACAAGATATTCTACTAGCAGCGGAATTGAAGAATTAACAACGTCTAGTTTTGGCAAAGGGGTTTCTTTTAGAACCGCAGCGGCAAGAAAGCAGTTTATAAATAAGGTTAAAGACATAAAAGGAAAAATTTACGTAAGCATTTCTTTGAACGGAAAAGAAATGATTATGGGAAATCCCTTGCTTTTTGACGCGGTTTTAGATAATGTATTTAAGCAGGTCGAAGCGGGAAATATTACAGAAGATGCTGTTCTTGCTCAGGCTAACAAAATTTGGAACCAAAGGCAATCATATAAAACAAAAGAAGGTGATACGGTGTACAAGCTTAGCGGATTTGACGCTATTGACCAAAGTGAAAACAATAGTCCTTTTTTTGCCGAAAACGCCAACAAAACAGGAAAAGTTCTTATTAAAAAAACTGAAGCTCAGTCAGAAGAAGGCATTCAATATGAGTGGACAAGCTATGAAGCTTTAGTAGAAGGCACTAAGTTGTTTACAGAAAAATCAAACAGAGCAACGCTTAGACTGTTTAGCGAACTAGGTAATGGTTTTGTAAATAAAGACTTCGTAGAAGGAACAGTTTTACCTGATCTTAAAGAGCTTCAAAAAAACCTTATACTACCTGAATACACAGATGCACAAGGAAATCCAGTAAAGGCAGGTACTATAGTAGCGGTCATGGAGATAGACCTTGACAAAATGAGAACACCTTCAGGAAGGTTTATAACTAAAATAGACGAAGGCTCATCGTTTCCGTATACTTTTACTGGAGGTTTAACAGACATTAAGCTTGTAAGAGATCAACCAACAACCGAAGCTGCATACAGAATAGTTGTTGGAGACTCAAAAGGCTCCGTTGTAGGAGAGGAAACTAAACCAGCGTCAGCAGCTAATGTAGCGCGAGGAACAGCTGAAGTTACTTCTAAATTAAGAAGACATGTTAGCGACAAAGAGATTACTAAAGCTCATGAGGATGTGCAATTAAAAAAAGAGTCAAAGAAACAGAAAGTAACAAAAGAGACTTTAGAAATTTATGGCTTAAAAAGAAGAAAGAACGAGTCAGAGGAAAATCACCTAAAAAGAGTAAAGGAGGCAAGAAAAAAAATTAAGTACTCTAAAACCAAAGGCATAGACACTGAGGGGAGTACAGAAATATTTGAAACGGATCAAGGACCGTTTGAGCTACGCACTATGAGCGCATACCAGCGGGTGAGAAACAGATTCTTACAGAAGTTTGCCAACAAGTATCAGTACATATTTAACATACAAGAAGACATCGTTAAGTCAAAAGATGGAAAGCTAAAGGAATCACAAGATTTTGAAATGGCAGAGACTCGTATGTATGGTAAGGCTGCTAACGATCTAGAGCTTTTAAAAGATAAAGTTAAAGACATTACAGCCGACATAAAACAAAAAGGTTTAAACATTGAAGAAGTAGAGCTGTACTTATATGCTCAGCATGCAAAAGAGCGTAACGCTGTGATATTAGAGAGGAGCAATGGAAAGGATGTAAGTGGTAGTGGAATAACTGACGCTAGAGCTGACGAGATCTTAAACTCTATGGATAAAGCTAAGAAAGCTAAGATAGAAGAAGTAGCTAAAAAAATAAGAGAGATACAGCAAAACACAAGGGATACGATGGTAGAGTTTGGGCTAGAAAGTCAAGAGACCGTTGATGTTCTAGAGAACTTATTTAAAAACTACGTACCGCTTGGAGGGTTAGCACAAGACGAAAAAGACTCATTCTCATCGTCTTACCCTACTGGAGGGGCTGGAATGCATGTGTATGGAAGTACGTTTAAAAAGGCTAGTGGTAGAAAATCAGAAGCCCCTAACATACTGGCGCAGATAATATCTCAAAACGCATCTGTTCACATTAAAGGTAGAACAAACGAGGCTTTACAATCTCTCTATGAATTAGTTGAACAGAATCCTAACAAAAATGTTTGGTCTATAGTTAACAAACCTAACGATGTAGATCCACATACCATTGCTGTAAGGGTAGATGGTAAGCAGAGGTACATAAGGTTTGTAGATGCTAGCTACGCAGAGACGCTAAGAGGGTTAAACGCTCCAGCAACTTCAATGTTTGGTAACATGATGGCTAAGCCTGCTAGGTGGTTAAGAGCTTCTTTTACAACCCTTAGCCCTGAATTTATGATATCTAACTTCTCTCGTGATATACAGTCAGCTTTATTTAATGCTGCAGCTGAATCAGACATAGAAGGCGGTAGACTCGATGGTGAACAAGTAGTTCAGGACATGATTAAAATGGTTCCTAGCACACTAAAAGCCTTACTCAAGCCTAAGGTTGGCATGGAGGCTGATCCGTTGATGCAGAGGTACTATGATGAATACAAAGCAGACGGGGGTAAAACTGGCTGGGCTTATACACAAAAAATATCTGATATTGCTAAAGACTTAGAAAAAGAATCTAAAGACAAGTCTAAGATGCAAGAGCTCCTAGGGGCTCCTAAAAACCTTGCCAACTTCGTAGAGGGTATTAATGATGCTTTTGAAAATAGCATTAGATTAGCAGCTTATGTTGCAGCTAGAGAGAAAGGTATTAGCAGAGGTAAAGCAGCTCAGTTTTCTAAAAACGTAACAGTAAACTTTAACAGACACGGAGAGTGGGGGCAAGCGCTTAACGGCGTTTACATGTTTTTTAACGCATCTGTTCAAGGATCAATGGTTTTAGGTAGATCTTTAGCAACACTTAAGCCTGCAACCAAGCCTGACGGATCTAAAAGAGCTGGTTTAGAAAGAGTTAACAATGCGCAGAGACTAGCGTTTGGATTGTTCTTATTTTCAGGACTCGTAACCATGATGAACAGAGCGATGTCAGACGAAGATGAGGATGGTGTAATATTTTACGACAAAATTCCCGACTACATAAAGGAAAGGAATATGATTATAATGAACCCTAGAAACGGAAAAGACTACTACAAGATTCCTCTTCCTTACGGGTATAGTCTGTTCTCTAGTTTAGGATCTACAGTAGTGGACGTTACTGACGGAGGCAAAGATTGGGACGAGGCTTTAATGTTTTTATCTTCGTCAACGATTAACGCTTTCTCCCCTGTAAGTTTTGGCCAGTCTAAAGACTTGTTTAATCACGTGGGTAAATCAGCAACACCTACTGTTCTTAAACCTATCGTAGATGTTATGACCAACGAAACTTACTTTGGGTCTCCTGTGTATGCGGCACAGTCTCCGTATGGCGTTCCAAAATCAGAATCGGCTATGGCATTTAGATCTCCTAAAGGTGTTCAGGATTTCTTTGAATGGATGAACGACGCTACTGGAGGCTCTGAGTATAAGTCTGGATGGGCTGACATGAACCCTGACAAGCCTTGGTATATGTTTGAGTATGCTATAGGTGGAGCAGGTAAGTTTGTAAAAAGAAGCGGAGAGCTTGTAACTAAGCTTGCAGCAAAAGTTGAGAACAATGACTTTAAAATTGCCGCTAATGATGTGCCTTTCTTGAGAATCCTTTATGGGGAGGCTTCAAAGTATTATGATAGTGGAAAGTACAACGAAGCTAAAATAGATATAACCCAGCTGTCAAAAGAGTATAAAGAAGACAGGAAACTAGGAGACCCCTCAAGATACAAAGGTGTCCTTATACTTAAGGACAGGCTAGATAAATATGAAAGACAGCTTAAAGTTTTAAGAAAAAAAGAAAGAGAAGCTAGAAAGATAGAAAACTTTACAGAAAGAAGCATAAGGATACAAGAGCTTAGAGATAAGAAGAACAAAATTTTTATGCAGTTTAACAGGGCATACGAAAACATAAGAAAAAATGAGTAATAAAAAGAAAATAAAAGACACTAAGCTAGGCGCTTGGTTAGCAAAAAAAGCTCCTAAAATTCTAGGGGTAGTTGGAGATTTGCTACCTGAGAAAGGAGCGCTAGGTGTGGTTAAGAATCTTATTGATCAAGACCCAGAAGTAGACTCCGAAGAAGCACAGCGAATTATAGACGCTGAGGTGCGCTTTCAAGAGAACGTAACAGAACGTTGGAAAGCGGATATGGGGAGCGATGTAAAGCTTGCTAAGCTAATACGACCACTGACACTGATTGCACTTATGTTCATGTTTATGGTGACTATGGTTGCAGATTCTGTCGATGGTTGGCCATTTAATGTTAAAGATTCATACGTGGATTTACTACAGATATTAATGATGACTGCCTTTGGAGCTTACTTCGCGGGCAGAACTATAGAGAAAGCAAAGAAATGATTCGCAAATTACTATTAACCACTGTATTAACTATACTTACTTTAAGTAATACTTTAGGACAAACCGCTGTAAAAAAGTTTTTAAAGTACAGCACGTTCTACACCTCTCTTAGTCAATCTAATTCTATGGTTCAGGAAAGTATGTACACCGTGCGTGACGGGGTTCTTACTACGATACCTATGGAAAATTTACCTAACTACAAATTCTCTGTTGGTCTAAGGAAGTTAGCTCGGTTTGGTTACGAGAATAAAGCTAGAGCTTTCTACGATGGATCGGAGGTGTCAATGACAGAAGAAGCTAACGTAGGTAATGTCAGTGGGTTTGAGTACGTGTTTGAGTATTCTGCCGCAAGACTTACAAATCGAGAAGCAAAGAGTCAAAGGTATTTTATTAGGCATCTGTCTAAGTTTTTTGTATCAGAGATAGACTTTATGCAAGATGAGTTGTCGGATATAAAGTATTTAGAAACCGCCTTTAAACTTAGGCTTAAGGTTGGTAAAAAACTAAACCTTACAGCAGGTATTGCTGGGCGTAGACATCCTGCTTATGGTGTAAACCCTATAAATGACTGGATGTCACAGAACGACGAGCAGTGGTGGTTGCTTGCATATGACTACGGGTACACGGATCAACTGATGTATATGGACTCTAATGGGAACGACGTTTTCGACAGTGGGGAATGGAGCGATTATGAGTGGTATGGTCCAGACGGAAACCTAGTTGCAGAGACAGACTCAGAGTTCAGGCGTTACAGATACGGTCAAATCGTCAATCAATACAACAGGGATGTTAAACAATCTTTACCGCAGCAGTATCAAATCTCAGCCGCCTTCGGTTTAGACTTTTATCACTACTCAAAAGACTTTTGGATGCACGCATGGGGGAACGTTATGCCGCGTCACAAAGAGTTCGGAAACTGGGAATACTCATACGGTAGGCTGCATGGCGACGATTGGGTCGACTATAATTTGGGGGTTGTCTTCGGTGCTAAGATTGGAAAACATTTTGGTATCTTTACAGAAGGGAAGTACAGCAAGTATTGGGGGATACCTTTCGGCAGTGCAACAATGGGAATAAACTACGTAATATTATAAAAAAAATGGCGCAAGAGATAGGAGAGAGTACAAAAGTAACGCTAGATCTAAAAACAATAGGTATGGCAGTAGCAGGCATAGGGTCGTTAATAACTATGTGGTTTGCATTACAAGCAGATATAGCTTTAGCTAAAGAGTTGCCAATACCTCCTGATCCAGAGATAACTCGTATGGAGTTTGACATGAAAGATCAGCTTGTACGTCAAACCATTATGACAACACAAGAAGACGTTATCGAAATAAAAGAAGATTTAAAAAATATAGAACGAAAAATAGACGAACTAAAATGATGAAAAATGAAAACAATTTTTGCGGTTGTTGTTTCCTTTGCAATGTTCTCGGCGGCTGTGTATGTGGCTGCTCCTGCAGAAGCTAAGGCAAGCACATCAGACTCAGGTGTATGCGTTGTAGAATTCAACGCTGGTTTTAACGCGTCCAATAGTGTCGACTGGATAGATGATCTTAGCGACTGCAAAGGGAAGCGCATAGATATAGCCATTCAGCCTGACATGCAAAAGGAACACAAAATCGTTGTAGTTCCAACCATCATTATATTTAACGAAAAAGAAGAGGTTAAACGATTTCAAGCCAACATCATGATGCAGCTAGAGGCTAGCAAAGAAGACGTGCAGGATGCAGTTGATGAGATAATAATGAGTGCATTTTAATAAAAATGAGCGCAATCTAATGAAAGTAAAAAAAGATTCTAAACTAACTAGAGCTGGAGTGTCTGGCTATAACAAAGCTAAGAGAACACCAAGTCACCCTAAAAAGTCACACGTGGTGGTGGCTAAGAAGGGTGACAAGACCAAGCTAATTAGGTTTGGTCAACAAGGTGTTTCAACTGCGGGCAAAAAGAAAGACTCAAGGTCTAAAGCTCGCCGCAAATCTTTTAAAGCGAGACACGCTAAGAATATAGCTAAGGGGATATTTAGCGCAGCTTACTGGGCTAACAAGGTTAAGTGGTAACTTCTTCCTGTTCTAATAGGCTATCCCTCTCTCTTAATAAGTGCTTAATCTGTCTATCTATTGCGTCTATCCTTTGCTCTAAAGGATCTCTGTGAAGCAAGGAGTGCACCTGAGCTTCGGCAATCTCATAAAACTCTTTATATCCCTCCCAGTACTTTAAGTTACCTTCGTGCTTAGTTTTGTAATGGTTAACCACCGTTCTATCCCTATTCATAGCCTCACCTATTGTATGTGAATAAAACCATTTACTAAGGGCTACGGTAATCGCACCTCTTAACTGAGGGTGAGGGTGGCGCCTAGTGTTCAGTTTAGGCATGTTTGTTATGACATAAACGCTGTCAACTACTTGTTTAGCAAGATCTAAATTATTTTTCATTGTATTTTATTTAATTGTTTTTGTTTATCGTACAGGACATGCACCAGTAGCGCAATCATCTATTTCAATGTCTTCTATTTTAATGTCAGTTAAGGATGTTATAGCCTTAACTTTCTTTTTTAATTTTGTGTGAGTCTTTTTGTCAATAGCTTCAAGCGGTGCTTGGTCAAATCCATGTTCGTTATGTAGTAAAAACGAAACAGACTTAACGTTAACATAGTTAAGATCTAACCACTTGCGTATGTCGTCTAGCTCTTCTTTTCTGTAGTAGATTGTTACCGACACAGCGTTATCACTCCACTCAGTTTGCAATCTCTTAACAACCTCTAGTTGGTCTACAGCTGACATGTTTTCAGCTAACATAGTTCCTTGCGGAAACTCACAAGGGAAGCTTACCACTACCGTTGAGTGATCTTCTGTACCGTCAAAGTTTCTTACATACTCTATGTCATAGCCACTATCTCTGCACACTCGTACCAATTCGCTATCAGCTGACATTCTAATTCGTCGAATGTAGTGTTGTGCATAGGCGGGATGTGCTCCTGATGTAACGCCAGCAAGTAAACTAAGCGTTCCAGATGGTTTAACTGTGGTGAGCTTAATAGAAGCAGGGAATCCTGCAATTCTTGAATATTCCTTATCGTATTCACGAAGGTAAATATAGCAAGAATCTAGCCAACTTCTTTGCTCCTCCGTTGCCTGCAAATATCCCGTTACACCAATACCCATCCTCATGTTCTTATGAACGATGTCTTCTGTTTCTTTTAAAGCACAAGGTATAGAAAGGCTGTGCTTGTTTATTCTATATAAATACCTAGCAACCTTTTTTAGTTCAAGCTCTGATTCAATGTTAGGTAGGTAAACCTCTGCTAGACAGCAAGTTTCATATGGGGCTAAGGACTGCTCGGCGCATGGGTTATACCCCATCACATCTGGATCAGGGTACTGAACTTCACCAACCCTACCCATCCTACGGGAAGCGGACAGATTAATTAATCCATAAGGCTCTCCGTTACCTTTGTATCCTTCCCAAAATTCATCGAGAAGATCGTCTGTGTTGTCACAAATAACAGAATTATTACTCATAGCCCTCCAGTTTGGAATACCTCCTAGATCCCACCTCTTAGCCCTCAAAAATTCTATGTCATCATAATCTCCTAATGCAATTTGAGCTGACCTCCTCACGTTTCCTGCAACGACTATCTTCCCTATAATGTTCATAATGTCCAAACAGTCAATAGGTCTTAACCTTTTTCCAGATCTAGAATTTAGAATAGTGTTTATGTCTAACATCCCTACTACTAAGTCTTGAGGACCGCTTGCCGTACCTCCAAACCCTTTAATTTTAGAACCCTTAGATCGAACCAAATGAGTAGCAAAAGAGAATCCCTCACCTGTTTTAAAAGAAGCTTCTAAAACCTTCTTAAGCAGGTCTACCCAACCCTCTCTTGAGTCAGGAACAATAAAGTCTGCGTCGTTTACATCATCTCTAACAACCTTAACTTTTTTTAGAATCTTAGGAAGTTGGTAAACATTCTCTCTTTGAATATTAAAGCCTACTCCGCTACCTAACATAAGCATTTCAAAAGCCCAAGTAAAAGGTCTAATAGGTTCGTCAACTACTGTAAAGGCACAGTTTTGTAACGAAGGCAACCCTAATTTGTCTACTGTCTTTGTTCCTAGTTGCCATAAAAATCTTCCAGCAACAGTACCCTTTAAAGACAGCATCATGTTGCGGATGTCTTCCTGCTCATCTTTATCGAAGTCGCAACCTAGCTGTTTGTTGCATGCCTCTATGACACGCTCTATAGTTTCAGGCCATTCTTCTGTTCGGCCTTTTGTTGGACGGGCATAGGTACGCTTAAATGTAGCGTATCCAACCTCACCCCAAGGAGTTTCCTTAGGTTTTTTCATGTTGAAATTATTTTAAGATTTTAAAAAAAAGGTTTGCTAAGATACTTCAAAAACCATAACCTCACCAGTAACTGGATGGTTATATTTTACTGAGGTTTTAGCTCCCCCTGCTTTGGTTATATCCTCCTCGTTCCAAGGGATATATGTTAGTGTTGTTAGATCTGACAGGTCATGAAGAGTCACGCTTGTGACTACATCTTTCTTTCCCCATTTAGATCTAGTGTATAGTTTGTGATGACAAAGAGAATATTTTGACACATGCTCTTTAGAAACAAAAGCCTTGCACCAGTTTAAACATTCTTGTCTTTCAAAACGAAAGAAACCAGTAAGGCCTAAAACTTCGACAGCTATAAATTTAGCGTCTCCATGCATCCAGCCTTTTTCTCCAGCAACATTTTTAAACTCAAGGCATATCGCTTCAGGAGGTTTGTTTCCTTTAACATCAACGCCTTCCGTTTGATCTGGCCTGTGCCAAAAGTCAACGTGTCTAAATCGGTCTGTTTTGTAATCTGTTTTCTCTGCTTCTGGGTGTATCCTTAACCACCTTTCTTCAGATTCCATTCCGTTAGCCCAAGACTTTTTCTTTTTGTAATCACTTACTTTCAAGGTGCTCATCGAGTGCGGATTTAATTAGACTTAATTCCTCCTCAATATTATTAGCAACTCTCTCCATTGACTTGTCTACAAGATCTATACACTCTTGAGGTAAACCCTCTTCAGAATGTATAGACTCATAGAACTCATCAATAACATCATGAGCTCTTTCACAGGCTGTAGCGTAGTACCAGCTTAGTTTAGATATCTCCATTTTTAATAGATTGTATTATTTCCTGAATACATTTGTCAACTTGACTTTTATTCTTGGCTAAAAATACAATATAATCACTCTTCAATCCAACTAAATGATGTAAAAAAAGTTTCCAACGCATAGGAAAGTCGTGATGAGAAGGCAAATAGCCTTTCGTTTCGATAACCCACTTGTGTTTTTTACCCATAAAGTCGGGAGTGTACTTGATAGGTAGAACAATAGAATCTGTTCTATCTTTCATTTCTTTCCCCTTGGCAGTCATTTTAAAATACTTGTTTGAAAACCTAAAGCTTTCCTGCAGCTCAAAGGTTGTCTCCTCGTAATTAAAATCTAGCCCGTATTCCTTTAACTGATCAGCACAATACTTTTCAATACCTGAAGCGTACCTTCCTAGTTGTTTTTTTTTAGATGTTCGTTTCTTTGTAGAAGCTCTTTTCTTTCTCTTCATTTGACGAAGTTACCAAAGAAAATCTGAAAAGTCAAGCTTTAAAAGTTAAAATTTATTGGCATTGATTTAGGTTCTTGAAATTCAATAGGTTGGAATAATTTACCTCCACCAAGCCACGAAGTAAAGCCAGTATGAGACAGATTCATAACAAGTTTGTATGGCTCATCAATCGGCGTAGGACTACCACCAGTTTCTGTTTCTCTGACTTTCCTTACATGCATCTCGCTTAGCTTTCTTATGTTGTGGTCTGCTGCTTGTACTTTTCTGTGTATTGTTAAGAAACAATCTGCTCTGTTTACAAACTTTCCACCACCCTCTGTATCCTCAGCGTACGGAGCTATAGGTAATCCGTCAGGACCTTTACGTCTCTGAGCCTCTGTTACAGCATGCATATTTAACCACACAGCAACGTTATTAGCCTTACTAAAGGTTAAGAACTCAGAAGCAGCTTCATAGTGGTAGTCATGAGTTCCAATATTACTGCCCTTCATATCTAATTTAAGGCTGTTGTATGGATCTACAAAGATTGCATCTACTTCTTGCTGACGCATTATCTTCTCCATGAACACTATGATGTCGCTATAGCTGTAGACTTGGTTGTTGCTGATGATAGTAAAGTGATCTTGTACCCAGTTATATGCTTGTTTACGCTGAGCATATGTCATGTCACCAACTTTTCTATCCATTGAGAACTGCATTAGCTGCATTTTTACAGAGGCTGTTCTATTCTCAGATGAGTATATAGCCCACTTCCACTTGTGTCTAATAGCAGAGTTAGCTATAAGGTACAGAGCTGTGGTTGTTTTACCTACGTTACTGTGTCCATTCATAATAACAAACTCCTTCTTGTACCTGAAATATTCGTCTAACTGTGAGTCACCTGTATCTAACCCTATCTCTATCTTGCCTTGAGAGAAGTCATCTATCCATCTAAAGTCTTCATCGTCAGAGGATATAAACGACATGTCTCCGTCGTTGATACGCATCTCTCTACGTGCGCTTTTTTCACAATCTATAATTTCTCTGATAGGCATTGTCTTGCCCTTTTCCATACCATCTATGATGGCTGATTTTGCAGACTCTTCTGACTCTATGTCTCTTTTAGATATCTCTCTAAAAAGAACCCTAAAGACTTCATCCTCTTCCATTCTACCAGCAGCTACAAACCCTCCGCAAAGCGTTGCCGCTTTGATCAGACTTATGTGTTTCTCCCCGTCCTCAGCGTTACGGATCATCCGCGCCGCTAGGTTAAGCTTCATGTAGTCTGTATAGTTGTAGGCTTCGTTAGTGGGTGTCTGAGCTTCAGCAAACTCACTTGTAAACGCTCCAAACTTTTTCCAATCCTCTTTGATTATTATTTCAGGATCGTGTGATTCAAAGCATGCACGTGACTCGTTTATGCCTGACTCATCTACCTCTAGCATGTACTGCTTAGCAAAGTATGTAATTAAGGCACGAAAATGATCCCTGTGTCTCTCAGGGTTGGTTATCTGAACAAGCGCTTTAATGCCATCCCCACTCGGTGAAACCCAGCAAGAATGTATATACTCGTCCGTAGCCAGAGCCGTCTTCGTTGCATCAACATCAACGTGATCGAAGTCCAGAACAATGAATCCACTATGCTCGAATAGCGCATCATCAGATCTCTTAGAAAACTCTCCGCTAAAACATACAACGGGTAGCCTCTTTTTCTTTTCTTTATCTCCGTCACGTATTTGACTGATGAGAGAACCAGACTTCCCCGACTGTATCCTCGTCAGAGCTTTTGATATCTGTATGTGATGTGGCGCTTCTTTCTCGAATACGTTTTTGAATATCGTTACTTTCATTGTCTTTTGCAATCATTAGCAGGATTATGTAACCTGCGATGTCTATTAATGTATCTTCTGTGTCTTCAACCAACCCAGCGTTGGCTATTCTTTTTAGTTTGTCGTCTAATCTAATTTTTATTCCTGTTGAAGCATTAGCAGAAGAAAAAACGCCCATAGGTTCCAAAGCGGAATCCCCATAGGCGTCGTTCTTTCTAACTAACAAATCCTCAAGCTGTTGACACTTCTCTTTTATTTTGTCTTTTGTGTTCATCTATTGTTAGGTTTGAATGTGTTAACTCCCTAAACTCTAATATCTCACGCACTATAAGCCCTTTATCTTTAGCTTTCTTAGTGAAGAGCTTGTTTTGCATGTTTTCTATGGCTCGTTTATCGTAACGCATGATATCAGCAGGGTTGTCAAACACTGTAACTATCCACATATCGTGCTCGTGTACACGTTTAGATTTCTTAAACGCGACACGAACACACATGTATTTAATTAAAGGTTTAATTAGAATGGCATTTCATCTGAAGCCATTGTCGCTGCCTCTTTTTTAGCTCGCTTTTCTTTAGCAGCCTCGCTGTTATAGTCAAAGCATCTGCAGCACCACTTCCCGCTTTTAGCAGGGAATAAAGTTAGATAGACGTTACCGCCTTGTCCTTGCTCGTTAATAGGTGTGGCATATTTCTCTGCCATTTCGACAAGCTCGTGTGCTTTGAATCGCACTCCAACGCCCATCATTTGTCCGTCCTCGGTAAATCGAGGCTCTTCTGCGTACCCAACAAGTACGCTGTCGTATTTAACATCACTCATAATAAAGTAAATTAAGGGTTTAAAAAAAGATTATGACAATAAGTAGTCATAAATCAGGTGATCAAATATAAGGAATAAACCTATGTAAAACAAGATTTTTCCTATTTTATACAGTAAATTCTGCATAGTGTTTTTGTGTTTGACTGTTGCTAGACAGCCAATTGTTTATGTTTTCTAAAGCTTGGTGAAATTTCATCTCACCTCTAAAGAGTGTCTCGTCTGAGCATTTAACCAGAGCAGGATAGAAAGGATATGCTTTTTCTTGCACTACCCAGTAGTAGTCTTTAACGTTGAATACTTTGGTGTATATGTATGCTTGGATATCATAACTCCAACTGTTAACATCGTAGCGAAATTTATCTACACTGCGTGAACTCTTGCTGTCCGTTATAAAGCCATCGCCTAAGCAGTCAAGGAATCCTTTAACAGGTACGCCATCTATATCTTCATTGAACTCCACTTGGTACTTACCTTTAAGGTAACTGTCAAGCAACCCACAAGCATCCAGACGTTCTATCATTTCGTTTGCTTTCTTCCAATCCTCACCAGACACCAACGTTCTACCTTTAGTCTTTGCTTCAGCCTCCATTGTAGACTTAACTTCTTTGTATTCCTTAGTTAAGTGTGGACTTTTAGAATCTTGAGTCTTTTGAGAACAGCCTTCAAGTATCTGATCGGTGTCTATGACTGTGTATTCTTTCATCGCTTTGTCACGCTCAAATAAAAGCATGTCATACAGTGTACCAAATCGTAGAGCATCGGATTCTTTCCTCAACTGCCCCCTCATGTACATCTCCCAGAGACGCATGTCTCCGAGAGCGTACTTGATGGAGGAGTACGAGAGGTGTTCCTTGCCTAGCCTTTTAGCTAATTGCTCTCTCATACTCATAATAGATTTTTTCTCTTAAGATACCTAGCCTTTCTAACCTCTGTATGTGAGTTAGATCTGTGAAATTTTGCATCTATTACGTCGCTATTCTTTGCACCTCTATGTATTGCGGTTTTTGACAACTTACTCATCGCACAAACTTCTTAATACCTTCGATTTGCTTCTCGGTAAGTTGGTCACCCTTCTTATCCATGAAGAATTTAAAAGCCTTTGCTTTGTCTGTCTGCGACTTGATATAATCTATAGCCTTACTCATAAGTTCTGGGTCTTTAGCAGCTGCCTTAGTGCTTGAGGTAGACTTAGCAGCTCCTTTACTGGGGGTGGCCTTAGCAGGTTTTGATGAT
>Ga0070747_1000524_pt1 | contig 18975 bp, 11 predicted proteins | sample VirMetDEL_Mar_31_FD_77321 | JGI IMG/M metagenome (GOLD analysis project Ga0070747, IMG submission 77321) | Aqueous microbial communities from the Delaware River and Bay under freshwater to marine salinity gradient to study organic matter... | ecosystem: Environmental > Aquatic > Marine > Coastal... | reverse complement strand
GTACCACCGTTATATACGCCATTTTTGTACATAGCTTTATTCATGCTAAAGGGATTAGTTCTTACATTTAGACGCCCTTGAACATCAAGACCTATAGAATCTCCAGTGCCGCCACTCAAATTGCCTTTATTGAAAGATGTAGTTTGCTGGTATGCAGTTGTCTGAAAAGTACCTACATTAGTAGCGCCGTCTGCCATAGTTTTATATTGACCAGTCCATGCCTGATCGTTTGATAAGCCTATAGCGACAGCTTTTGGCTTATCGTTTGGATTATATATCAGCGCATCTGGCAATACACGCCAGTTGTTTTCTGAATCAACTCTTTGTTGAACATAGTCTGTATCAAACATATCAAATACAGCATTATAAATCGCACTTCCTGGTCTAACAACAAAGCTGTCGAGAGACATAGGATTGCCTAATGCATTATAGCCAATATAAAAACTGTCATTATCTGTATCGTCTAACCAATGTACGCTACCCGCAACAGTAAGTTTACCTGTTATATAAACACTATCGCCGAAAAAGCCTTTGCCGGTAGCAGATACAGCACCACCAATGTTAACGCTATCACTAAACTGACCAAATGTAGCACCAGTAAGTGAGCCAGCAATAGTTAGATCGCCGCCGGCTGTAATGCTATCGCCAAACTCGCCAAATGTAGCACCAGTTATAGAACCAGCAATAGTTAGATCGCCACCGGCTGTAATGCTATCACCGAATTTACCATAAGAAGCTATATCTAGATAGTTGCCACCTTTGATATATCCGCTAGTAACATCTAAATAATTGCCGTTGATTATTACGTCTTTAGCTACACTTAAAGAATCACCTAGTGTCGTAGTTCCCTTAACAATTAAATCACTATCAATAATTACGCTATTTGCGAATTTAGAGGGCGCGACAGATACAATAGGTATTGGTTGAAGTTTTAGATAAGCACCGAACGGAATGCTAGTGCCAGATACTGCACCCCAAAAAGATGAATCATAATTATCTGTTGCGGGATCGCCTGTGTTATTAAGAGTTATGACACCCGCACTAAGCTTAGATCGACTAGTACCCTTGAGAGTACTAACATTAGTAGTATCTGTAATGTCTGTGAGGCTAAAGCTATCTCCTTGAGGACCAATAGCGGAAATTGTGTAAATAGAGTCATTTAAGAATTGACCTATTGTAGACAGTGACGGCAAGTCAAATTGAATTGTTTTCCCGACAGTCAATAGACCATTAGTATTTTGAACAACAACAACGGCAGGGTTACTTTGTTCAATGCTTATTACGGTACTCAATGGTAACGCTACAGGATCAGGAACTATTTCAATATCAACGGGTTCAATGCCAAAGATGTAATCTCTAAGTTCTATATCGTTAACATATATTGTTGCATCATAACTATCGCCAGGAACAGTGAGTGGTGTTCCGGAGACGCCAGTGCCAGCGAATGTTACTCCACTCTTATGTCCAAAGTGAATTGTACCACCAGAAACATCAAGCGCACCTCTAGCATATGATCTACCTATTGCAACTTTCGTATTATTGCTTTCGCCGACAAGATTTGAATTTGTTGGATTACTCAAAACAATTTGATTTGCGTGTCCACCAGGAGGATTAGTTAATTCTGTGTTCTGACCTATAAGAAATACGGGCTTACTTAATGTTGTTGTAATTCTATTATTTTTACCAATCACATATGTATTTTGCACATTATGAGCATCGGAATCTACAATATTGTCTCTACCTATAAAGAAATTGCCTGATCTTGTGCCGGTTGTTCCGTTAAAAGTTGATCTATCAGAATCTTTATTGCCGTCGCCTATAAAGACTGAATACGATCCTTTAATATGATTAGAGCCGGTGCCCATTGCTATAGATACATTGTTAGCGCCGAGTATTTTTGTATTATTACCACCTATAGATATTGATCTAGTGCCTGATATAGTGTGACTTGTGCCACCTATTGCAATTGCACGACTACCTTCAATAGTACCACTCGCATTTAATGCAGTTGCGTATGAGCCCGAAATCGTAGTACTGCCTTGGACATTAAATGCTGCGGCGTAGTCAGCTTCTAATGTGACGGCTCCTGCACCACCGATAATTGTGTTTCTTTGCGATTTTATTCTGGATCCAGAATATGCAGATATCATACTAGAATAGTCTGAAGTACTGTCTATCTGTGAATTATAGCTGTTCAATATCATACTATATGATGGCTGAGAACCCTGACCTGCGCCACCGATATTAACACTTTGACCGCCAATGATAATCGATTTTGTACCATATATATTACCGCCATACGCACCTATGACAGTTGAATATGATCCTAGACTATCAACTTTCGATGTACTGAAAGCATTTGCTACCATAGAATAATTACCGGAAACACTACTTCCATTGCCACCTAAGACTGTACTATAGTTTCCGTCAGCCCTGCTTGTAACACCACCTAAGACTGTACTATAGTCTCCTGCAGCATGACCAGCATTTCCGCCTAAGACTGTACTATAGTCTCCGATAACTTTATTTTTATAACCAATACCAATAGAATGTGCGCCCATAGAATCATTACTGTGTTCCGAGGCAATTATTTGTCCTGCTCTTAAAATACCACCTTCAGGATAATATGTAAATAAGCTTGGTGCAGCATTTACACCGCCGGCTAATCTGTATTGTCCAAAACTACTAATGCCATTGGCAGAATCAAAATGATCAACTAAATTCTTATAATTAGAAGTATAGTCGCCTCTTACTAAAATGTCACCAGTTATTTCTAAAACATGATTTGGAGAGGCAGTATATACTCCGAGATTTTTACCCGCTTCACTATATACAGTATTAAGTCCATCGTCTACCCATGGATTCGTATTTTCTACACCATTTGGACCACGCTTATAAAATGAACCTTCATAAATTAAATCGCCTTTAACAAGAAGGTTACCGACGCCGACTGAAATACCGGCTTCTACAAGGTCAGAGTCACCACCGATAGTAACACTTCCTTCTTGGATAGACATAAAGTTATCCGCTGTAGTTGGTACCCAGGTCGCTGCACCAGTACCGACACCTAAGTTAAAGCCTACAGAGTTGTCGCCTCGTATATCTAGATTTTTACCGAAAGCGAATGAGTTTGTGTTACCCGTTGTAATTGTAGATCCAGAACCAAAAGCAAAACTGAGATTTGCGCCGACATTATGCCCTTTACCCATAACATAAGATGCATTTCCAGACACTACGTTAGGGGTTCCTGCTTCACCGCCGATTGCGATAGATGCTGATCCTCCAACAATATTATAATTACCTATACCAATAGATAATTCTGCAACGCTATTATTTGAACCTATGGCTATAGAGTTATTACTGTCTGCTAAGTTTAATTTACCTATTGCGATACCAATATCTGCATTTACGACATTTAGTTCACCAATCGCAATCCCTGTTGTAGGATTTGTTGAATTATAAGTCGGTTCCCAATGATACGCTGCATAATTGCCTGCTCCCTGAAAATCAATTACTTCATTCTCTTTACCAATAGCTATAGAATATGCACCAGCATTTGATTGGAATGTACCAACTCTGTTTGTTTTACCTACTGAAAAGCTGTGTGGAGAATATGCGCGTGATGTATCGCCCGCAGCAAAAGAGAATATGCTTGCCCGAGTGTTTTTACCAAACGCGGCAGAGAAAGCACCGAAAGCTGTTGGTTCATTACCCGCGATATCAGTAAAGTCAAAATAACCAGCTCTAAATCTAGCTTGTGTTGTATCAAAAAGAAGCCTTGACTTATCGCTATCGTCAGAAACAACAGGCCAGCCTAAAGCTGCCAAACTTGCGTTTTGTGCTGTCGGTTGTAGAGGATATACTATTGGCCCAGACGGAGTGGGGTTGAGTGCTGTTGTTGCAATCTGTGCTGAGAACGAAAATGTTTTGCCTGTTGCATCAATATCAAATTTAGGATTGCTTTTACCAATTGCAACACGACTTCCAATTCCTGTGGGACTGTGTACTTTTGTTGGATCAGGAACATACTGTACATCTGCAATATCGCCTGCGGGGCCGAACGGAGTTTTATCAAAAATGCCACCAGCAGTATATTTTTCTCCATCTTTGTAAAGATCGCCCGTAATATTTAAAGAACCGTCTTTACGCAGTTCTAAAAGACTGCTGTCTACGTTACTTCTAATCGTGACCAAACTTATATCTTCACCAGCAATTCGAGATTCTATTGCAGAATCTTTACTAATGTCAGATTTAAATGTGTTATTTTGTAGTGTTGATGTAAAGCTATCAAGTGTAGTTTCTATTCCATAAAAAGTGTGGGGTGTAGTAACACCACGGTCTGTTCCGCTATAATTTCTTCCTAATGAAGAATCTCCAATTTTTAATGTTTCTGCAAATAAATTATTTGTTGTTAATGTACCGTCATTAGTTATGCGAGTATTATACCATCCAGAATCTGCATCTGCCGCAAAACCCTCGCCGCCGGCACCTGCATTACCAGCGACAATTTTTTTACCTATTTGAAGTCCAACGTCTGTTCCTTTATTAGGAGAAACATTAGTACCGTATATTAAGCCGCTATCTTGGACTAATCTATTATTATTATCTGTAAAAATAAGTCGATGTTCATCTGCAAAGTTCCAGAACATACTATCAACAAAAGTCTTATCTATGTAACCAATATTATAATTTAATATGATGCCTTCATTCTGTGTAATAAATGCGCTGTCAGACATAAATTGACTTATAATTCCAGAGTCGTAAATTACATGTGAGCCACTTAATTTTCCAATTCTTCCACTATCTGCATCAATAGTCGGTGTTATTATACCTACAGATGTACGCCATTTATTTTCTGCCGCGTCCCAATAAAGACTTGCTCTACCGTGAATACCCGCAGAAGGTTCTCCGTAAACTGTAATGCCTGCGCCGTCTGCGGCAGCATCATTTATTGCACTATCTGCAATGAGAATATTTTTGTCATTTGTAGAGACTACATTTGAATTAACAATGGTTTGATCGCCATCAACTTGCAGATCGCCTTTGATTAAAACTTTGCCCGTATTGTCGCCAATGCCAGAAGGATCAATTGTAATTGTAGAAGGACCAGTGATTAACGGCTGATAAGACGTATGAATTGTAGCATATGTAATTTCTGCTGAATCAGACATAAGTTGTCTGATGTAAGCACTATCAATATCTGCGTGAGAAATATATGCACTATCAATATCAACTTGACCAATGTCTGCACTATCAATATTTGCGTAATCAATTGTTGCATAATCAATGTGTGCGCTATCTACATCTAGGTTATCAACATGTGCGCTATCAATATCTGCATATTTGACATAAGCAGAATCAATAGTTACATTATCAATATGCCCACTATCAAGATCCATAAATTTGACATAAGCAGAATCGATAGACACGTTATCAATATGGGCACTATCCACATCAGCATATCGAATATAAGCAGAGTCAATAGACACGTTATCAATATGGGCACTGTCAATATCGGCATATTGTATATAAGCACTATCAACAGAAATATTATGAATATAGGCACTATCTGCTCCCAAATAAGTTATATGTGCTGAATCTGACATAAGGTTGTTAATGACTGCGCTATCAGCATCAAGAAATCTAATGTAAGCAGAATCTATGCTTGCATTTGTAATTTCAGCAGTATCTAATTTCAGATAGTCTAAGTTTCTGTCAGGTCCAAGTACAGCAGCCATTCCCGCAGAAGCTATTCCCGGAGTAGAATTGAGTATTTCTGTAAATCTTTCTCCACCAATCACAGCTATTGATGAGGCATCACCAATAGAGTTAATTGCTGGACCTATTCCAATATATAGTTGCTTTGAAGCGTCTGCATAAGAGTATGCTAATTCGCCAACTTTTAGTGATGCTGGAGTTAATAGATCGCCGGATCGTTTTATTCGGATAATTGCTGGCATAAAAACTTTACCTTAAATTTAGATTCAATTGTATTTATACAAACTAGAAGCCTTCTCCCGCATCAATGGTTTGTTTATCCAATAAAATACTGGCATCATATTCTCCAGATACTGGATTATAAATCAATAGTTGACCATCCTCAGCGACATTGTTCGGCGCATTAACATTTTGCAATTCGCCTAAATCAGATACTACTCTAATTTGCGCGACCTGAGGAACAGGAGTGCCCACAACAACCCTTTTGATAATTGTGTTGGAACTTACTACTTTTACATTTGACATTTTTTTCTCCTAAGATATGCCCGGCGTGACTGTGAGGGTGCCCTCTAATATCCTCTCCACTATATTAGAATTAGTTGCAGAATCAATACTTGTTATTTCAACGTCATAGACATATCTACCGGGTTTCATAGTTTCTGTCTGAATATTAGTTAGTGATAGTTGTAAAATATTAGGACTATTCAAATCTAAAAATGAAGTATTAAAGGAAACGAAAGTTGAAGAATCTGCTGTGTAACTTTTCGCTACTTTACCCGAAGCAGTAAATGGAGCAATTGTTGCACCAGTATTAGGATCAAGTTTTTTAAATTTTTTCTCGCTGCCGTCTGTGTTGAAACACTCTAGGCTTATCATAACATCGCTGCCTTGATCAACCATAATATCTTCAGATTGTGCCATTTTTTTCTCCTATGTAAATGTTGGTGTGTCTGGATCAAGACCTGATGATGGAGTAATATGAGGACCATAATCACCATCAAAAAACATAATTCTTACAAAAGCGTCACCACCAGACTCTGACGCATATGGACCATAATTAGCGAATTGGCCCTCGCCGCCAAAACCATATCCAGTAGCAAAGCCTGCTCTGCCCATAAATGCGTTAACGCCTTCCGATCGCCAATAAAGGCCTCCCGACTGCAAACGAATTTTATTCACACTGTATATTTCATAACCTCTCCCGCGAAGATTTGTGAGTTGATCACTCGCTAAAAACCCTGCCGCTGCGCCACCATAACCAGCTTTGCTGTCACTTCCATAAACAGATGTATTGCCGCCGACCTTGAGCCTGCCCGAACCCCAGTCCTCACGGTACGCCCATGGAACATAACCCATACCGCCTTGTCCACCATTTAGCCATATATCAGAGCCATTAGTTCCATTACTTCCACTATTATTATCAGCAGATGGACTATATAAAGTTCTTGTGTTATTTCCGAAATAACCCGCACCAACGTCATAGTCTGCTGTTAATTTCGATTTTGATTGTGAAGCCAGTCCTCCAGGAACTCTCAACGCATAGGTCGTGTTCACTTTAACATAAGTCTCTGCGCCGTTATTATTATTTCCACCATTGGTGAACTGTGTTCCAAAAGTTCCTCTGGAACCAGCGATGGCGTTATTATTGTAGACGCCGCCGGAACCGGCACCACCTGCTCCGACTTGGATATTGATTACATCACCGCCCGAAACTGGCTGTTGAAATTTTATTGCATATGCGCCGCCATTACCACCAGTGGCTGCTGAACCACCAAAATCACTCTCAAATTCACCAAGACCCCAACCGCCGGGTGGATTAATTCTCGCCATACCAACTGTACCACTGCCACCAGAACCTTGAATGATTATTCTCATATGTTTATAGCCGCGGTTGTGGGGTATGGTAAAACTATGTGGCGTGGTGACCCCTACCGAAGAACAAAAAAAATGTTGATCCCAAAATGGCCGGACGCTAAAATTGCTGAAAGATATTTTTCCAGATTCTGGAACAGCGAAGTCATTACTTCCCAAAAGATAATCACCATCTGAGTCTGATACAAGTCCACCTCCCTTATAATAATTAGAAAGGCTCACAGGCGAACTTCCACCAAAATGGCTCTGTAGTTCACTTGATCGTATATCATCTCCAAATAAAGGATACTGATCGTTGGGTATAAAACGTCTAGTTGCCATTTACTTTTTCTTTTAATTCGTTAATATCGGATTTTAAGTCTTTAATTGCTTCAATAATTAAACCCATCATGTTACCATAACGAACAGCTTTATATTCACCATCAAATTCATAAACAACTTCTGGTAAAACAGATTCAACTTCATCTGCCATGACACCCGACATTTTTTCTTCACGACCAATATAGTTAAATGTGTACCCAGAAAGCATCATTACTTTATCAATAGCATTGTCAATGACTTCTATATTTTCTTTGAGTTTTCTATCAGACGCACTATTGAACGCAGTAATATCACCATCAGATGTAATTGCACCATCTGCATGTAGTGTTGATGAAAGAGATAATGAAACACCATTATCACCTATATCTGATCTTAAATATTTTGGATCAGTTATACTTGCAATCATTGTTGCAGAATCTATTCCAGGAGGGGATCTTTCTATGACATAATCGCTATCAATTATAGCAGCAACTCTATCGCCAGTAAAGTAAAGATTTGTTCCTTCTGTTATAGCTGTAGTCGTTTGGGCAGGCATTGTAAAAGACATAATGCCAGTGCTGTTATCATAAGATAGACTGCCAGTTGCACTAATTGCGTTTTTAGCATCACTATCTGCCCTAGATGTTGTGTAATAGAGATTCGTGCCCTCAACTAATTCGCCTGTGGACTCTATCACCGAAGGTGGAACATACGTGAACACTCCAGTGCCGCTATAACTTAAATTGCCAATAGAACCAGATGGTGCAGATTGGATTACAGAGATATCAGAAAATCTAGGGACGTCTAAAATTCCATAACCGTCTCTACTAGTCGGGGTGCTTGTTATAGACGAAAATGCTGGTGCAGCATTTGTTACAGATCCCGCGGGCGAACTATTAATTATATTAAAAATATATGCAGAGTCAACTAAGGCTGTGACGCCTGAATCATTTAAAGCGCCTACATTATTATAGAATGAGCTTAGTTCACCCAACGCAACTCTTGCGGTGCCGTGGGTTCCAACACTTACTCCACTCACAATTACAAAATTTGAGTTTGATGTTAAGTTTCCTGAAACTTCTGTTGGTAAATCGACTACTCTAACCATCTGTTATCTTTCTTTTTTATCGTCTGTATGTTTGCATAAGCTCAGTTTTCTTTTAATCAATCTCTTTCAATATCAAAACTACCACTAATAGATATGCCATCTGACAATTGCAGCGGGATAATCGTAGTTTCTTTTGTGGTATGACCGTATGTTCCACCTTGATATATTACTCTTGGAGTTGCGCCATGCAGACCTGTTACATAAAAAGTCGCTGTTGGGGTAGTACTTTCGGCGAAATCCATCATATCGCTTTGATTCTGTAGTGTTCCTAGCCAAGTTTTTACATCGAACCATATCCAATTTCTGTTTAATTCCAATATTGTAGCAATCAATCCTGTCGCTACAGGAGTTGCAGAACTAGTGCCGCTGAATCTTCCATCTCTACTTTCAATAGGTGAACCAGTTTGTCCGTCACTCCAAGTTGTATTACCATTTTTACTCAAATAGGTGTTATCATATCTAGGGATATGAGTACCATAAGTTCCGGGAACTGCGGCCAAAGTTCCGTCAGCTGGTGCAAACAAGTCTATATTATTTCCCATATCGCTGTAAGTTACTTTACGCTCAATACGGGTGCCGCTTGCTGGCACGTAATACTGATCATCTAGACCGCCTATAATAATTACTGGATTTACTCTATTTCCTGTCTGTACCTTTATAATACCCTGCATTGAGATATGGGTGCCACAATTATAATAATACTCTTCACCAGTAAGAGTTGATTTTGTTCTCTGATTAGGTGTCCAACTTACTGTACCGTTCTGGGTGCCTTGTCCCGAAGCCGTGGGAAAATTTACTTGGTTTTGATTGCCTGTGCTACCATGATGCTTGATATAAAAAGGATGACCACTTGCATTTACATTAAAGTTTACAGTATCTCCTCGATTAATATAAATGTTAGGATTGGCTCCTCGGCCAGATATCGTGCCGACTCTATCTGTGCCATTTAATACCCAAGCGTTACCGCTGGTGTTTACATTTGCTGTAATATTAAATGTTTGTGGATCTCCCCAATATGATCCAGCCTGTTGTGGGAAACCTGGTCTGTTTATAGTTGGCATTGCAATGCCCGAATTGGCTGTCGTAATGCCGTCTCCAAAATGTCCTGAGTTGCTGGTATGCCAATAGTTATCATAGTCTGGATGATCCCATTTGACTTGTTTTTGATTGCTATTTCCTGCGGCAACACTCATAATAACACCAGCATCTATCATTTCTTTTGCGCTAGTGACATTGGAACTATCGAAAAATTCACTTTTAAGTCTACCCCAATCGCCGAAATCGCCATATTGGCTCATAAACGCTGGTGCGCCTGCTTTTGATGTAAAGTATATTGGTGAATTTGTTCTATGATGGGCATATGATGTAGTGTCGTGATACGCTCTATATCCCCAACTATTTGAAGATACTGTTGGATCTTTAGTTCCGTATTTTGGATTTATAGGTTTTGCTTGATGGAATATTTTTTGAATGTCCCATATTTTAGTAATTCCTGGGCCACGGGCACCAAATGCGTCAAGTACCCATTTGTTAGCATTATATGCCCAGCCGTGAGTTCTACCAAATAATTGACTGCCACACTGTGTACCATGCGTGGCATCATAGGGCAAACTGTTAAAATCTCCTAGTGTATTCTCTCTTGTACAGAGACTATATATAGATACTGTTCCGTAACTAGCAAAGGCAGAACTTCTACTACTTGAACTACTCCACCAACTTAAAGCCGCCGCATTAGTTGGTACTGTAGTTCCGTCCCATCTGGTTTCTAGTCTAGTTCCTGGTGAAGCATTAAACCAATCTGGATCAATATAATATGGACCATCATGAATAAGAGATAATAAATCACAAATGCCACCGCCAGGCAATAGATTACCACCTACATAGTCTGTAGGTGACTCACCAGCTGGTCTATTATTGATAAATTCTATATGTCCTGCCCATGTACCGTTATCGGCAACTATTATATCAACATCTTTTCCCGTGCCGTATTTTTCAATATTTGAGTTGATATTGCCCGCATCGAAGTTCCATACATCTCTTTTAGGATTTGGTCCATTTTTTCTTGAGGTTCTTAACAACTGGTATCCACATCTACGCAAATCCGAACTAGTAGGGCTTGAAGGATAGTCGGCCGTAGAGGAAAATCTATTATAGTGTTTAACTGGCTCGTTATATCTCCATGTGGTCTCTATTCCACAATGTAATTCATCAGAAGGTGGCTGAGGAAACTCTTCCGGGTAGTTATCTGGGTTTTTGTGTATAAATGCAATCTGAGGATCGTTTCTTAACTCTGCGGCTTCTTCCTCACTTAACCAAAATACACCTCTTGTAGGGCTGTGTAGTATATCATCTGTTTGACTAACTGCTCTTGCTACATAAGTTGGATCATTAGCATCACGCAAACTAACATCTAATGCATCATATTGTTCTTTTGTATGTGTACCTAATTGATAATGAAATTCTGACATCTTCAATCCTTAATGCAAATCTACCCAAGAGCCGTTTGCAAAGCCTTGGAATTTATTTGTTGTGCTATTATATATCATGTCGCCAGATGCAGCACTTAATGAATTTCTTTGAGTTGTTGTGAAATTGTGTAATTTTAGAGGAGTGTTTGAGATAGTTGTTCTTGTCGTTGCTTCTAGTGTAAGTGAAGTGGAACTTGTTAATATAGGAGAACCTGATTGACTACTAGTGAGTGAACCAGTTACTGTAACATTATCATCTAGTGTAATTGTTGTTCCGCTAGATGAAATTGTGCTTGCAGCTATAGTTAAGTCTCCAAAAGTACCACCACTTGAAACGTCATCGTCATCTGGTGCCCAACTAGTACCATTATACTTTAATACTTGTCCGCTTGTTACACCACTTGTACTTACATCTGTTAATCCGTCTAATGATGTAGACCCCCCGCCGCTAACTCTTGCCGCGACATATGCACTATCGACAATTCCTACAACATCTGCGCTATCAAATGCTGCTGGAATAACAACTCTTGCATTAACATATGCGCTATCGACAAGATTGCCTGCAACAAAGGATGCATCTGCACTATCAAATGCTGCTGGAATTACAACTCTTGCATTAACATATGCGCTATCGACAAGATTACCCGCAACAAAGGAGGCGTCTGAGCTATCAAATGCCGCTGGGATAACAACTCTTGCATTAACGTATGCACTATCGACCATCCCTACAACGGACGCGCTATCAAATGCGTCTGGGATAACAACTCTTGCATTAACGTATGCGCTATCAATAAGATTACCCGCAACAAAGGAAGCATCCGCACTATCAAATTCAAACGTGCCCTCGGCCTCGATAATTCCTATAATGTCAGCACTATCAAATGCTGCTGGAATTACAACTCTTGCATTAACATATGCAGTATCGACAATTCCTACAACATCTGCGCTATCAAATGCAGCTGGAATTACAACTCTTGCATTAACATATGCAGTATCGACAATTCCTACAACGGACGCGCTATCAAATGCCGCTGGGCTTCTTGCAGTAACATATGCGCTATCGACAAGATTACCAGCGACAAAGGAAGCATCTGCACTATCAAATGTAGATAAGACCTGAATCCTTGCAGCGACATATGCACTATCAACCATTCCTACAACGTCTGCGCTATCAAATGCTACTGGAATATCAAATCTTGCATCGACATATGCACTATCGACCATTCCTAAAATGAACGCACTATCAAGTCCTGATAGAATATCAAATCTTGCATTAACGTATGCGCTATCGACAAGATTACTTGGAACATATGTGAATGCTCCATTGCCGTTATAACTTAAAGTGCTAGTAGCACCAGAAGGTGCTAATTGAGTTACGGAGATATCAGAAAATCTAGGGACGTCTAAAATTCCATAACCGTCCCTACTAGTTGGAGTACTTGTTATAGATGAAAATGCGGGAGCAGTATTTGTTACAGATCCTGTAGGCGAGCTATTGATTATATTAAAAATATATGCAGAGTCAACTAAAGCTGTAACCCCGGAGTCATTTAAAGCACCCACATTATTATAGAATGAACTTAGTTCACCTAAGGCAACTCTCGCTGTTCCATGAGTTCCCACACTTACTCCGCTCACAATCACAAAATTTGAGTTTGATGTTAAGTTTCCTGAAACTTCTGTTGGTAAATCGACTACTCTAACCATTTGTTATCTCTGCTATCTTTCATTTGCCGTGTACATTATTTTTTGAACGTGGAAAAACGCCACCCGATGCAGGTCTGTTTGCATAAGCCCAGTTTGCTTTTGCGGGAAATGCAATATCTTCTGCAGGTCTCTGATTGAACCATCGCAATATTAAATTTTTGGCACCTTGCAAACTGCTCCGATCATTAGGATCATCTGCACCAGTATCGTGCATCAAGTCGGATTCACCATATTTATTTAACCAAACTCTTGCTTCTGCACAAGTCATATTTGGCCAGCTTTCAGCGAGACATGCTAACACACCGCAAACTTGAGGTGCTGCCATACTGGTGCCGTTCATTTTAGTCATAAAATAACTACTATTTCTTGGATCAGCTCCACCGGCAGAGCCGTAAGTATTAGAAGTAATTGAACCCTGAATATGCATACCCGCTGCAAATATATCTACTCTGTTGCCGATGTTACTAAACCAACCCTGGCCTTCGTCTGTATCTGTTGACATTGCTCCAACTACAATAGGACTGTTAACTCCTTCGCTAAACGGTTGACCGCCACCTCTATGAGAACTTAGCGCGTAGGATGTTCCACCTATAGTATATGTTGCTGTGTTATTATAATCTTGATCTGTAGAATCCACGATTTTCCAGCTTTGATTGTCTGAAGAATTTGTCACGACAATACCAGCCTCTATCGCATCTTCCATATCTGCAATTGATGATGTGGAAGAATACGGAATTCTCAAAGGAGGGCTGCCACCTATTCGATGTGCGCCAGTTGGATAATACATAGTAGGTATACCACGAGCAGCTAGCCATGTATAACTGGTAGTGCTGCGAGGTTCTGCGGTACCTCTATAGTTCATTTGCATGATTGGTCCGACGTTGCCGTCATTTATAGAAAAGGCACTATTGAAACTACAATTAATAATTGTAGGATTTTTTCTGCCGGTGGCTGCATTGACAGGCTTCGTGTTATGCCACACCCTTAAGTAGTCCCACATAAAAGATGAAATTGAAGCAGAACCTGTATTGGGATTTCCGGCAGTACCATCGTTGGTAGCAATAGCAAATGGAGAGATATTATAGATATTTGCGTCTCTGGCCCAGCCTTGTGTATTACCAGCGACTGTAGATCCAACATGACAGCCATGATTGTTATTTCCTGCATAAGTGGCAGTTACATAAGAACCGTTATCAGAATATGGATATGATGTACCAAAAGTGCCGCCAGGATGAGTACCATGATTAAACCAATTCTCTTGTATAACACGACTGCCGCCAGTTCCGTCTGCATTTACAGCAAATTCGGGGTGTGCAGGATCAATATGTCCATCTGCGATAACTACATCAACATTCTTGCCTGAAGCAGTTACGGTCAAATCTGCCGTAACTGATCTTGTGTCGCTTGGCTCTCCACCCCAAGTACTAATCTGCTGACCAGAAGCATGTCTTAATAATCCCCAATTTCTATGAGTAGCTACATGAGTAACACCGAAACCGTTTGCTGCGCTCCAGCCTGTCTTATGGTACTCTTGGTTAGTCGTAGCCCAACCACTGGGTTGTATCGACATTTCGTTAAGTTCTCTTAATGTTACATCCCAAACTCGTTCATCTTGTTTCAACAATTCTACTTCCGCATCCTCAAGCATGTAATGAGTATTACGACTTATTTCCCGTCGATGTTCAACATTTATTGCTCTATTTGGAATATGTAAATTTCCACCTGGTGTTTCCATATCTTCATAAAAAGATTCTAAATCTTCTTTTCTATAAAGAGTAACTACCCATTCCCTAGTCATATCTCTACGCCTCTAGAGGTAGATATTCAAGCTCTACCGTAATAGTATTAGAGCCAGTAGTGGGAAGATTTCTGATTGCCATATAGATTGTCGTAGATGAGCTTTCATTCCAAGCGGGTACTGCGGGTGCAAAATTGATCCATCCACTTGATCCGCCAACACTTGTTGGGTGCAAGATTTCTGCAATAACTCCCGAATTTGGCGCAGGATCGGTCAACTGGTTCCTAGAAGCATCTGCGGTTCTTGCAGCAGCAGAAGTATAAATTCTTAACCATGAAGTTGCAGATACCTTCGCCCGCAATAGCATATATGCTTTCGGTGCGCTTGTTATTTCAATGTCTGCGTCTATGTTTGCTGCAATTGAACCTGTTACGACTTGTGCAGTGGTCCGACTAGCCGCAGCACCGCCACCACCACCACCGCCGCCGCCTCCGCCACCTGCGGCCGCAACAACTTTAGCTATATTATATGGAGAAACTAAAGTTTCTAACGTACTAGTTCCTGCTGTCCATGCAGATGAATCTTGAATTGTTAACATACCGACATTAACTACACTATCTTGAGCCAGAATTTTTACTACAGTAGTGTTATCAAGGATATCCATCTTTGTGCCGCTACTATCAATATGTCCTATTTTTGCCCAAGCATTCCCAACGCCTGGCACCGGGTCAAGGTTTGAGATCAGTTGACCTCCGTCATTTCGAATTTGTATAATATCGCGCTTATTATCATACCAAAAAGTTCCTTGGGTATAGAATTGAGGCTGGACAGAATCGACATAGATTTTGGGCAAGGATAAACCCAATATTCCTAGATTGTCTGCCAGTTGGCTTATATCTTCCGGTATACTAACAGTGGTCTGGATCACACCAGTTAGTTGCGAATATGCAATATACGGACCGCCGCTTAAAGCACTTCTCGCTCTTGAGTCTGTATAGAATAGGTGTGAGCTACCTTCAGGAACATCGTCAGAGACAAATCCGACTTGGGAATCTCCTAATTGTCCATCTAAATTTTGAATATATGGAATACGTGCCTTGTTGAATACACCACTTGTCGTTTTATTTGCTGAAATATTGGGTATTCTAGCAACAGGAAAAACACCGCTTGTAATAACAGATGCAGATAATGGACTCATATCTGATTGAGAAATTGTATTACAATTAAATTGCCAAGCCCCGCTGTTAGAATCATATACAAGTGTTGTATGACTTCCTGTGCCGCCTGAAGCAAGAGTTTGTAATGACCTTATTGTAGATGTAGTCACTTGTGGAGCAATTTCATTTATAGCAGAAACGATATCAGATTTGTTTGTAGTAAGCAATTGATCTGGCTCACCAACGTATGCTGACATAGAGTTGGTAGATTGGCGCCAAGTTTCAATAGTATCTGTAAGATTAACTGAGATTTTTCTTGTCATTTTTTTCATCTTTGCTATAAGTTGCTTATGTTTATTTATATCTTTTCTAGTGCTATTTTAAACTCGTCCTCATAATATTTTCTCACATCTGGGACCATACCAGTCATTTTTAGTGGAAATGTTATTTGCTTTATAATATTTTCGTATGTCGTTACGTCTAAACTATACTGCACAAAATGAGGATCATTGTCAGCTAATAAATATTTATCATCTAATAACTCAAAGAAATTTTCATCAAAATCTTCAGATAGCCAAGACGCATAGCAAATCGCAACAAAGTATGATTTTGCTGGATATACCCATTCATCAATATAATCATTAAAATGCTTGACTGCCCATTTAACAGTATCGTCCGTCCAAGTAATATCTACTCTATTCAAATCATCTGTATGATGCTTGTTAAGAAGGTGATAAACTTGACTCGCTATTTTCCAATCTTCCATACCAGTCCAATAATCCTTTATATCCGTTACAGCCATTATCTAAATCCTTAACATATCTGTAATGCTCAGTTAAGCAGGTTCCAAAATATTCACACGATTTACAGATTGGACTCATAGTTGTTTTTTCTTTTTTTGTCCAATCAATATAGTCTGTCCAACTATCCAACTCAAGAAAATATTCCCTATCTGCCTCATCAAATTCTAATACACCAAATTTGCCATTTGGAGTAATGTATATATGGTCATCTGAGAACGCATTATATTTTTTATTATATGAATCCTCTATTCTATCCCAATTTATAAATTGAAACTTCATATGTTCTTCTAACTCTAACCATTTTATAACAAAGTTCTCAAAATCTTTATGCGTCACAGTATGGGCATTAGCTTGATTGATTGAGTATGGTTTAATTTCAACAGATTTTATTGAAGAACATAGATTCAACATATTAATCATTTCCATAACGTCTTTCTTTAGCACTTTTTCCGTAGCTAGAATTAGTACAGCTATTGGCCTTGTACTCAACATCATATTTTGAAAAACTAGATCAGATTTTTCTCTTGCTTCAAAATCATAAGATACCGAAAGATAAACGTCACTGTCAAAGAAACCTGGGTGCATCATAGAATAGTTGGTATTAATGTTAATCGTATTATAAAAGTGTTGACGTATGACATTCTTTATGCTATAAAAGTATGACTTCTTTATTGCTCCGACTTCGCCGCCATATAAATCTATATGCTCTATGTTAGGAATTTGTCCTAATAACTCATCTAATCTTTCTGGCGATATTTTCTTTTGATTGCCTAATTGCTCTGGCGTTAGATAGCAAAAGTCGCATCTAAAATTGCAGAAGTAAGTTGGGTTTATTGAAACGATCATGGTATGTTGACAAGTTCTATGTCCATAGTAATTGTAAGTCTTTCGTCATTACCGAAGTATGGAGTTACCTCGTGCCAAACATGGGCGGGTATAATTACTATAGAGTTTTTTTCTGTTTGTATTTCGTGTTGCGGATTTGTCCGGGCTCGCACTGTGTTATTAAAAGAAGGATCGTGCAAAATTAGCTTGCCTCCATGCATATCATTATCTACAGAATCTAAATAAAATACTGCGACCAATGCGTTGCCTCTATGACAATGAATTTGTTTATAGTCGCCCTTTCTCATAAACGGCATCTTGCCCATAGTCGCTTGCATAGCATTATATACTTCCTCAAGCTCGGCGGTCGGCTCATATTCTTGGAGAAGTTCTAAGAAAGAGACTGCAAAAAAATTATACAGTCTAGACATAAGAGGATAAGTTTTTAGATTGAAATCTGAGAACACAGGAACATTCTCTAATTCTCCAGCTTCCCTAAAACTTATTTTATTTTCAGTCATATATTGCATCATAAGAGACTGACAAAAGGCTTTCAAAGATTCATTTTCATCATCTGTAAAATCTATCTTCGATCTAAATATTTTTGTTGGAAATATAGTTTCAATCATAATATTCTCTTTCATATGGACTCACTTCAACGTCAAGCCTATTTAGAGCAATAATATCGCTTGCCATGGATTTCATGTGTTTGCAATGATCTTCAACCATGTTATATTCTTTTAAATCTTTTATAGTTTTTGAACACCCATTGCATATCTCAAACATAGGACAAGAAAAACATGCTTTTTTTAAACTCATTAAATTTATATCATCCTTTAATGGAGTTGTAAAGCCGCCGTTCATTTCATAATCAAAATCTATGCCTTTGTCTAAATCATCGCCAAAAGCGCCACAAGAGTAGTAGTCACCTTCAGGCTGTATCGTGCGAATATGACTATCACAATCTCTGGCTTGTGGACAAATCGTTACACTACCGCGTAATCGTTTCAACATCTGTTGAGTGTTATGTTCCCAGTCAGATAATCCAGCTTTCCAGATTTCTATATATCTTTCATAAATCTTAGATAGTCTGTATGGCGCTGATTGTGACCCTGAAGCCATTGCATAATTAACTTTGCAAACTACGTCCATTTTCTTTGCTAACTCTACGGTTTTGACTGCCGTATGTTCGTTTTCTTCAACTATTACTGCAATGAATGACGGTCTATATCCAACATGCTCTAACATTGCATCCGAACATTTCCAGAAATCTTCCTCT
>Ga0070747_1000522_pt1 | contig 19001 bp, 24 predicted proteins | sample VirMetDEL_Mar_31_FD_77321 | JGI IMG/M metagenome (GOLD analysis project Ga0070747, IMG submission 77321) | Aqueous microbial communities from the Delaware River and Bay under freshwater to marine salinity gradient to study organic matter... | ecosystem: Environmental > Aquatic > Marine > Coastal... | reverse complement strand
TACAGCAAACTTTACTACAAAACTTATATATACCTGCTTTTGAATCTTTTAGAGATTTTCTAAAGATCAACAAGTATACTGTAACAGACATAAAAGCACCATACGAGTTAAATGGAACTGCTTTATCCAAACCATTAACTGCCAATGATTCTATAATGAGAAAGGTTAATCAAAGGTTAGAAGATATAGTCAAGAAAACACCTAAGGGTGTAAAACCAATATACAACTTAGATACAACATCTAACTTAGCTAAAGAAGAAGCGTTCAATACCTTAGAGGATATGGACAAAGAAGGTATAGAAGGAAAAGAAGAGAGCATCGTCTATAGTTTAGAACCTGCTCAAGTTGATCCTGAGATAGATGAGTTTGCACAACCTGATAAAATAGAAAAAAAAGAAGTTAACGCAAAAACTGTTATTTCAGGATTTTCAAAAATTATAAATGATTTAATATCAGGAGAGTCTGATCCAAACTTTAATTTTGCTGATACTCAATGGTGGAGAAGAGTATTTCTTGACAAACTAGAAGCGGTTGAAAGGTTAAGTGAACAGTATGCAGAAAAAAGATACCAAGAAAATAAAAAAGCAGGCAGAAATACTGAAGACACTCTTTATATGGTTGCATCAGCAAGTGCTATAGGTATAGCTAGATTGGGAGAGCGGATGAAAGGTGACTTCCAAAATATTATGCGAGGTGGAGGTAAAATAGTATTTGAAAACAATAGTAACAACGAAGGTGGTATAATAGTAGATCCTAATGCCACATATAAAGATGCAAATGGAGAGTTTAAACCTTTAAATTTATTGAAAGCATTTTCTAAACTAACCATTGAACAAGATGGTAAAGAAGTTTCCTTAGAACCTTTCTTTCAACAATACGGAATATATAAAAGAATACAAGCTATCGTAAAAGCAAAACAATTAGGAAATCTAAAAAATCTTACAAAGAAAAAAAAAGAAGAACTAGAAAAAGATCCATTTATACAAGATTTAAAAGAAGCTAATACAGCATTATATGACAAAATTTTATCTAAAAAATCAAATGCTTTTGAATTAGGAATAAAAAAGTTTCCTCAAGTAGAGGATGCATGGCTACAGTATCAAGAGTTTAACAACAATCTTATTAAATTTGCTAAAGCTACAGGAGTCTTGAATGATGAGATGGCAGATTCATGGATAAAATACTCTAACTATTTTCCTTTCTACAGAGAAACAGATAGTCAAGGAGATAGAAGCGGTATTCAACATTGGTTTGGAGAAAGTTTACATCACAATACTCCAACAACTTTAGGTGCAGATCCCACACAATTAAAATTAAAAACTAATGTTGCATTAAAAAACATGATGAATCCTTTAGAAGCTATAGCAAAAAATTCTTTAGCTCTTTATCAATTAGGAGCAAAAAACGCTACGAGACAAAGAATAGTTAGAGAGGCAAAAGCCTTAGGACAAGGTGAAACTATAACTCAAAAACAAATAGGAACAGAAAAATATCCTGCGACTAACATCTTTTTATATAAAGAAAATGGAAAAGCTAAATATTTTCACGCTGACGATATAGGTTTAATAGAGGCAATGCAAAGCTATGGAGAACCTGTCCTAAGTCCTTTACTAAGAATAGTTGGTTTTCCTGCTAACATATTAAGAGAAACTGTAACGAGAGATCCTGCTTTTGTTATTGTCAACATGATGCGTGACACTCTTTCTGCTTGGGTAACTTCAGGTGGTGACTTTACTCCTGTTATAGAAACATTTAATAATTTCTTTAAAGATGGTGCTCAAGGTATGAACCAAGGGTTTGAAAAATTAGATCAATTTGGTCTTACATCAGGCTACGATATTTCTAATGAAAGAAAACAAATAGATAAATATTTAAGAAAAGAAATGAAAAATATGAGGATAGCAGAGAATGGTGGTGCTGAATTAAAAGATTGGCTTCCTAGAACATGGGATTATCTTGGTGGTATTACAACAAGATCAGATGGTGCTACGAGACAAGCTGTTTATACAAGAGTTTATGAAGCAACAAAAGATAAATATGAGGCGGCATATCAAGCACTAGAAATAATAAATTTTAACAGAAGAGGCTCTAGTCCATTATTTAGAATTGTTTCTACAGCTATTCCTTTCCTAAATGCAAGAATGCAAGGTCTTGATGTTTTATATAGATCAGGTATGTCAGGGTATCAATACTCACAAGGAAGAAGATACTCAAGACAGTATGGTGCTTATCAATCAAAAGCATTAACAGATGGTGATCCAAAAGCCATTGGTGAACAAGCACAAACATTCCATGCTCGTATAGGAATGCTAATGGGTTTATCGGCATTGTATTGGCTTATGGTCAGTGATGATGAAGAGTATAACAATATAAGAAGAGAAGTCAGGGATGATAATTGGATTATTCCAACTCCTATAGATGGTTATAGTGTTAAATTTCCTATTCCATTTGAAGTTGGTTTTATATCAAAAGTTATTCCTGAAAGAGCTTTAGAGTTAGCATTTGGAGATGACGAACTTCCTGACACATGGCAATCATATACAAGAGGTGTTACGAGTACATTGAAAGTCAATCCCTTACCAAGTCAATGGCAATTATTTAAACCTGCGTATGAAGCATATGTAAATAACTATAATGCTTTTACTGAAAGACCTGTGGTTGGTTATTATATGGATCAATTAGATCCTGAATTACAAAGCAAACAAACTACTAACGAATTAATTAGAGTAGTAGCAGAGTCTATTGGTATATCCCCTATTAAACTAGAACATACAATTAAAGGTTATACAGGTTCTTTAGGTGTATATGGGTTGTTCTTGACTGACAAATTAACAAGAATGTTTACAGATGGTAATCAATTACCTTTAACAACAAATACAACTCCTTTTGTTAAAAGATTCTTGCTTGATGACGATTATGGCAGAGGATTACAATCACAGTATTATGATCTTCAAACACAAGTAGATGAAGCTGTTAATAGTTTAAACAAGTTAAAGAAAGAAGGAAGATTAGATGATTATGTTCTTTATAATGATAATCAGCAAGAAATAATAAGTGTTAAAAACGAAATGAAAACTTTAAGAAAGTATATGACTAGGTGGAGAAAAAGAAGAGATGCAATTCAAAAAAATTCTGATATAACAAACTCTCAAAGAGCAGATGCTTTAAGAATGTTAGAATTAGAAAGAGATAAAAGACTAGCAATCATAATTTCACTTAAAGATAAATCTAGAGGTCTTTAATATAATCCTTAAGGAATATTTATAAACAAAACTATTCCTAGTATTTCTAAAAAATAAACCAATACTAAAAAAGTTGTAAAAGATATATTCATATTATTCTCCTATGTTAACTTCATCACACTGTTTTTTCCGTGATCCACACGAAATTCCATAACCATTTTCATGGTCTATGAACGAGTCATCTATCGAAAGTTGGTAGGCATAAACGATGACAAGACTTATTATGTTTACTAATAAGTTCCTCCAACTTCTATTAACTAAGAATTACCTTCCCCATATTCTTCTCCTTATTTAAAAAAATAAGATCCCTCATTGAGGTATTATCAAAGAAAAAAGTATAAAGAGAAGATTGACATTACATTTTTTTTACTCATAAAAAATGCCCTCCGAAGAGGGCATTCACTCGTTAAAGGTGATGTTCTGTTTTATTGATTCAATCTTTTTCTTTGATGTTCCTTTAATGTGATTCACTCGTCATGGCTAATGTTCAGTATTAATGGTTCACTTATATTTTGTGATGTTCGCAGTTGGTGATTCATTCGATCATGGTGATGTTTACATCTTCTGATTTACACTTACATTCTTTGAAGTTCGGATGAGTTGGTTCATTCTCGTTTTTTGATGTTTGTACGCATTGATTCATTCTCCCTTTCCCCTTTTTAGGGGGGTACTCAAGTATCAAACGATACTTAAATTGCTCTGTATGAGGCTTATATGAGGTCATTTTTTCTTAAATGACTATCAAAACTCCCATTATGCCAATAAAACCCCAAACAGCTATATAAAAACCTACCACTAAATTAGTCATATTTTCTTCGTCTTTTTCTTTCATTAACTTTCCTTTCCTATGGGGAATTCCCATGGGGAATTCCCTGATACATACTATCATAAATCTTTTATGATTTTCTTAAAGCCTCTTCTATAGTATGAGGTGGCTCAATTAAATGAGCATGATTTAAATGTGCTATTGCATATGGCACAGGTGCTTTCTTTCCTGTTGCATGTTCATACCATACAGCATGAAGATGAGATAAGAATAACTTAACAACCCATCGCTTTGCTATTGCGTGAACGTGAGCAGGTGGTAATTTCCCTTTGATATAACACTTGTACGCATCTGTACTTTTGCTAAACTTCTTTTGCTCTAATTGTTTAGACGCATGATCTTTGTAGTAATTATTTTCATTTCTTTCTGTCTCAAACAGTTTACGTTTGGCATACTCCTGCCCATAAAAAGAATCTTTACTACCTGATACCTTCACAAAACTTTCCCCTATCTTCCAACAAAGAGTTTTTAATTGTGCATTGAAAGGTCTTTTCTTTCCTTTCTCCCATTTAACACTAGGATTTAATCCTGCATAATTCCATATATGACCTGCTGTAGGTGCTTTATTGATATCTATATGTGCAAGTAAACCTGCCGATAATACACCTGCTATACCTTTGTTGTGAATTAACCAAAGACCTACTTCTTTTTGTTCAACGTATTTAGTTAGTATTCTTTGAATTTGTTTTTCAAGATATAAAGATTGATCTGCTAAATAGTCTAATGCTGAATGAGACTCGTTGGATGCTTCTGACTCTCTTACTTGAGCGGAAGATCTAATACGATCATCTTGCATTTGATAATATTTATCAACCAAAGACCTTAGTTCTGTTTGACCTAAATTATTTACATCTTTGATTATGTCTTTGTTCATCTTTGCCACAGGCTCTAGATGATTTAGTATTGATGTTGTTTGCATTTTGTAACCTCTCTAATGCTAATTTATAATACATTATATATAGTTACTGTTATATTAACTGTCAAGGTTAATTGTAATTTATTTTTTTACGCTCATTTTCTGATGTTTAATACTCTTTGGCTTTAATTTACAATAATTCTAAAACACATATTAGTATAGTAAATCCTGATGCTATTTCTATTAGTCTGTTCATTTCTTTCTCCTCACGGAGATATATATACCCTTGTCACTATTTATCAAATTAATTGTGTGAATAAATATTATTTACGGCACGGAGCTGGCAAACACCTGGGCACTGTTCCCTGTAAATATTCCTTAAGGATTATTTAGGTTTCAACCTCTATGTCAGTAAATAAAGGTGCATCACCCTCTAATCTCTTACGCATAATCTCAACATAATCAGGATTCAATTCAATAAGAACAGCACTTCTTTTTAATCTATCAGCAACAAGTCCTGTCGTTCCACTACCACCGAAAGGATCGAGAACAGTTCCGCCCTCAGGACAACCTGCAAGTATACAGGGTTCAATTAGCTTAGTAGGATAAACTGCGAAGTGAGCTTCTTTATATGGTTTAGGGTTAACAGTCCAAACGCTTCGTTTGTTTCTTGTTTCGTAAATCATTTTTCTTTCTCTAGTTAAACCATTGAATTGATTTTCTATGTCTTTAGTTCTTTCCATATTGATAGGAGTATCCTTACCCCACCTTTCTCCAACAGCTTCTTCTTTAATAGCTTCATGGTCGTAGTGATAATGTTTACTTTTAGATAACAAGAAAATGTATTCATGTGATTTGGTGCATCTGTCTGTTACACTCTCAGGCATTGGATTAGGTTTATTCCATATGATATCTTGTCTAAGCCACCAACCTCTTCTCCTTAATTCAAAAGCCATCATCCAAGGAATACCCACTAAATCTTTTGGCTTATAACCTTTTACCTTTCCTGTTGGCTTACCATATTTAACACCTGCATCAATATGGTTTTGTTGAATAGTTCCATCATCACAGTATTCATATCCTCTACCACCACCGATATAAGAGTCACCAATGTTTAACCAAAGAGTTCCTTCAGGCTTTAAAACATCTTTAACTTTATCAAAAAGGTCTGCCATGTTATTGACATATTCTTCAGGGGTTTCTTCAAGTCCTAATTGTTCATCCTCTCGAACAGCACCACATCTAGGACACTTTGACTTGTAGATACCATCTCCGATAGCACCTTCTAAATTCTTCTGACCTGTTGAACATGACTCTGAAAATTTACTGTCTCTTTTATGAGAACAACTTGGATCGCCTCCAACCCAAGTTGCTGTACCATAATCTCTTAACCCCCAATAAGGAGGAGAAGTTACACATGTATCAATAGAATCTTTTTCTAAATCACCAAGTATATCAAGGGAGTTCCCTTGTAATATTTTTATACTCATGTCTAGAAAGGTAGATCGTCATCAGGCTCTACACTACTAGGTGACGCATTTACAGGAGGAGGAGGTGGTGCTTTTGGAGTCATATCATCTTCAGACACAACCTCAAGTTGAACATAAAAGTATGGTTGTCCACCTGTTCCATCAGATTTATCTTTTGTAACCCTTTCCCAAAGAGCAGTCTTGACTAATGCTTTATGTTTATTTTCTATGTCATCAGGATTAGTATTAGCTTTAGCAGATGCGACTAAATCTTGTAGTTGATCGTAGTCAATCCAAACACTTCCTGTAAAAGATGGATGGGCATCTGATGATTTAAATTTATTTAACCATGCATTCCCACCTGATTTTTTATATACTTTAGCCATTAGTTAGTCTCCTTATTTTGTAATGATTGTTTTACTGATTTAAATTTTTCTATAATAGTTTCGTAATATTTAGGAAGTTCTTTTTGTAACTTATCAAACTTAGGATTATTCGTTTCATTTGAATAAAATTCATTTAACTCTTTTATAGTTAAATTTTCAGAGTTCAAATAGCTATCAACCATCTTCAAGAACATTTCAGATTCTGTAACATCTACTTCCTTTATATTCTTTGAGGAATCTTTAGCTTGTATAGTTGCTTTTGGTTTTAATGTTCCTAAAGGTATAGTAGGTTCAGATAATTTTTTACCCTGTTGTTCGTCAGGTTTTGCACCTATGTCATTGAGATCTTCTTCTATCTGAGAATACACCCTCATTCCTAAACCAAAGATTGCACAATTTTTTACAAAGCATCTCCAAACATTTTTATTAATAACAGTGGCATCAACATTTGCTGTGCTTTTCATCCTGTTATCCATAACAGGAAGAGTCATCTCTCTTCTAACTCCATCTATTTCTACAAAGGTAGTTACCTGTGCAGTTCCATTAGGTAATGTTTTGTATGGCATTCCTTCATACTCTATGTTACCCCATTCAAAGTTAGGAAATTGTTCCGCCATAATAGTATATATTCTTGCCCATGAAACAAAATCTAAGTCCATTTTTTTGTTTATGTATGGCTTCATATCTATATTATATAAAACATCCCATATATCTTTAAACTCATTCTTCTTCTTAGCTTTTTCAGTCATCTATTTTTCCTCCATATAATTTTTGTACTGATTGCAAAACTGATTAACATTACACCAATCTTCGCACCTGTTAGCTTTTCCTTTTGCAGAAAGCCATATCTCTTCATCAGAACATTGTATGTCCTGAGTATCAGTTGCAGATGCAACGTGTAATTTAATTCTTTCTTTTATAAAATTTTCCACCTCTTCCATAGACCATACCATTATAGGTTTAGTAAATACAGCAGTTTGTGGATAAGTATTAGAATTTATTGACCTTGATTTACTCCAATCTTTTAAAAAGGCTACTACTTCAGCAGAAGGCATATCTTTTTTATTAAAGGCTAAAGCATATAACCATGCGTAAATATTAAGTTGATAATTCCATTCAGGTTTGTCATTGATAACTGCATAAGCAGAAGTTGTTTTGTAGTCTGTAATCTTATTTTCATTATGATTAATTAGATCAATACACCCTGAGATAACATAATCTTTATCATCTACAGTTACTTCTGTGTTAATTCTCATTTCAGTTTCTAAACCCTCAATACCTTCGTTGGCTTGTTCAAGCATTTTATGAACAGAAGTTCCAATAAAAGATGCTATGGTATCTGAATAGTCTTCTACTAATTCATCTTTGTGTTGAAGTTTTAATGCTCTAACTTTTGGTGGTTGTAATAACTCTGTGACAGAAAAATCTGCCTCACCTTTACTATATTCCCAAGAGTGTTTTATTCCCCTTACAACATGTAAAGGTATCATTTTTTTGTTTGTGTAATGCAATTAACTAATTCTCCATATCAAAATACTTTTTTTATCTTTACCAAACATTATAGAAAATTTTGGTAAAGTTTTTGTATTGGCATTCCTTTCTAATTTTTGCATGTGCCTTTGTACAAATGCTCTAATAGTTCCAATTTTTTTTTGACTTGTTTCAGGATCGCATTCTAGCTTTAAACAATCCCTCTTTAAGTTTCCCTTATCATCCGTATAAGGAGGTCTTAAATCTTCTAAAGGTATATTGTGTTTCATGGTTGCACCACGACCAAAAATTCTAGGTGGTTCTTTGTCTCTCTCAATAGTCCATTGTTCTTCGTTGTTCATTGGTATCTCCATTTAATGTATCAGAAGTGGGGAGATGACTACGCAAATGTTTTATCTCCCCTTTAATTGTATTATACATGGCTATTAACCAATCGGTGTATACAGTCCAAGTCTTACTCGCTTCCTTTATAAGTATGTATATAGATATGTATATAGTATGTCAATATATTATTATATAATCATTTAATAATAAATAATGTAGACATTCTGTACAAACAAACATAAGTGTAATATAATTTAAAAAAATGAGAGGTGGGATGGAAGAAAAAAACATAATATCAGAAACAGTAAAGTATTTAGATCAAGGTCAGCACAGGATATATTGTCCTTCTTGCCATAAATCAAGAAAAAAACACAACAGACATCAGAAAGAACTTGCAGTAAATGTTGATGGAAATGACATAAAATATTTTTGTCATCATTGTGGAATGAGCGGAGGTCTATCTAAAAACTTTAATACAGAGAGAAATTTTAATACTGTAAAAAAATCAAAAGAAATAAATCAAGTAAAGGTGAAAGAGATAATGAGGGAAATAAATTTAGAAAATTTTAAACATAATGAAGAAACAATAACTTTTTTAAAAGACAGGGGTTTAAGTGAAGATGTAATTAATAAATATTCCTTGAGGAATTTATATAGCTTTCAAGGTAGAAAGAGAGAAGGAGTAGGTTTTCCTTATTACAATGAAGAGAATAAAATAACTTCTATTAAATGGCGTTCTGCTGATCAAGACAAACTTTTTAGCCAAGAAGGAAGTTGCAACGAATTCTTTAATATTCAAAATGTTTTGAATCAAAAGTCGCTTATTATATGTGAAGGAGAAATAGACGCACTAACTTGGCTTAGTGTTTTAAATGATGAAAGTAACTATGGTGTAGTAAGTGTTCCGAATGGTGCACCCCAAGGTGTATCTCAATCTCAAAAATCTCCTGATGAAGATGTTAAATATAAATATGTTTGGTCTGCAAGAGAAAAGTTAAACAATGTTGAACAAGTAATATTTAGTGGCGATTCAGATGATCAGGGAAAAGCATTGTGTGAAGAACTAGCTAAGAGAATAGGTCGTGGTAAATGTTGGATGCTAGATTTATCTCCATACAAAGATGCAAACGAATGTTTACAGAAAGAAGGTGTGGCTTTTTTAAAAGATAGGTTGAAAAAAATTAAACCATATCCTGTATCAGGGTTGTATCGTGCAAATGATATAAGGCTTCAAGTTGACAAACTGTATGACGAAGGTAAACCAACAGGCTATCAAATACATTCAGCAGTTGACTTACAGATAGCACAAGGTCAGTTGACTGTAGTCACAGGGTTGCCATCAAGTGGTAAGTCAAACTTTGTAGATGATTGCTGTGTGTACTTGGCAAAAACTTATGGTCTTAAAACTTGTTATTGTTCTTTTGAAAAACCAATGGCAGAGCATGTTACTCAATTAACAAATCACATATCTAAAAAAGTTTTCTTTGATACTCCTAATGCACAAAAAATAAATCAAGAAGAGTTAGATGCAACAATGGATTTTATTAATGATCATTTTGTTTTTCAAGATTTCTCAGGTGGAAGGTCTACAAAGATTGAGGAAGTGTTAGACGTGGCATCACAGTCTGTAATGTTTGGTGTAAAGGTTTTAGTTATCGATCCATATAATTGGATTGAGCCTGAACAAAATGCTAACATGAGTGAAGGCATATCTAACATGCTATCAAAAGTACAAAATTGGGCAGTATCAAATGACTGTCACATATTCTTCGTTGCTCATCCATCAAAACTTCAAGACACAAATATTCCTGAGGGGATGCAGATAGGTGGATCAATGTCTTGGTTTGCTAAAGCAGATAATGGAATAACAATACATAGAGACAGAGAAACAAGAGAACCTTTAGCCAAGATATGGAAAGTCAGATGGTCTTGGCTTGGCAAATGCGAAACAATATTACTAAGTCACAATCCTTACACAGGTTGTTTTTCACTGAGAGGCGACAAAGTATATGATTGGAGTTTTGCTGATGATCTACCCACAACATAAATAATCCTTAAGGAATATTTCCAAGGAAATTTGGAGCTGGGACTCGCAGGCTTTTTAGATCTCCCTGTATAACCCTTTGCACGTTAAAAAAAAGACCAAAAAAAAACCCCCCACTCCGAAGAGTGAGGGGAAACTAAAAAATGAGTAATATGAACCTACTTGAAAATTATATTGTAGTCAAGACTTTCTAATAAATCTTTCCATCTTTTCATAACCATCATTGAATCTTCTTTAGGTAAAGTATGACAATGATCTATAATCTTATTGTTAAGAGTGTGGGTTGCTATTCTCAACTGTTCATCTCTTGGTATCTTAGCGAACTTCACTGAACTCCTCCCAATCTAATATGCGTTCAAATGTTTCTATTTCACTTTCATTACGCATATCCTCAGGATCGTTTTCAATACCATTCCATATTTCTTGATGCATTGATCTTTCTATTCTTGCATTCATGAGATTTGTTTGTAGTTTTTTATATAGTTTTTCTAAAGACATAATTGTACTCCCTTGGTATTAGGCAATATTACCTAAACAACTAATCTAAATCAAAATCAGGATCAAACTCTATGACGAACTCATCTTCTTCTTCGTCTGTATAATTCATAGCAAAAGGAAAACCTGATGCTATTGCATCTTTAAGAACCAACATACGCATATCATCGTAGCCTTCTTCTTCATTATACAAAAACACAACAGATGATACCATCATCCAAAATTCATCTTTGCTAATTCCATTCGGTGGATATGTTAGTATGACTTTGTCTTTTTCAAATAAGATAGATGTTTCCTCTCCAACTACATGAATGATTTCTGTCTTATTTTTTTTATCTTCTGTATCTATTTCTTTCCCATCAGGAAAATTTATTATAGTACCCATAATATCCTCTAAAGTAACAATATATGACTTTACACTATACAATACAAGAAAATTGACCTTCAGATTTTACCGCTCACACAAAGGAATAGTCCTTCTAATACTATTTGATGCTAGAAAAAAACACCTCTGTATGAGCCTTAAAATCAGTTTTAATTTTGAAATGGCTTAAAATAGCCAATTATTTGTTATACATTTTTATAACATTATCTTTTTCAAGATGTTTGTTATTTATTAGTGCAATAATTTTGTTTGATTTAATCTTTGCTCTAATCTCTTTAAGTTTTCCTACATATATCGTAGCATCTTTATCTTCATAAACTTTCATTACATACTCCCTATTGTAATCTTAATTTTTCTCTTAACCTTTTTACATACTTTTCTTGATCTGAAGTAGACATGTTTGTGAAAACTTCAAAAGTCATATTTTCTGTTAAGGTTTCCATAGACTGTATTTCTAGTCTCTTATCTTCTTCTGATAAATTTTCATAGTAAGCAATGTGTGTTTCGTATTCTTTTGAGGCTTTCTCTATAGTCTCATCACTCGCACCCATGCCTTTGAAAATCTGCGTCATTAAGTGTAATTCCATGTCATCCATTTTTTTCTCCTGTTAATATAAGGTAGTAACACCTTTTTTTATCATCATCCTTTCTTCATAGTATATCTTTGATCTCTTCCAATACCAATCTCGTTCTTTAGCTGTACGATAATAGTATATATGATCCTGTGAAAGGTCACCATTAAATCTTCCTGAGTTAATTAATGTAAGAAGATCGTCTAATTGAATAATTCTTCTTTCCATATTATTTTCATCAAACACATAAATTTTAATTGGTTTTGAACTAGGTGCTTTAAAATATTCTAATTCAACATTCTTTACATCTATAGCCATTACTCACCCTCCTTCAACTCAGGCTTTCTAAACCACTTACGCAGTCTTTCATCGTAAAAAGAATTCTCTGCTCTTTGTGGTCTGTGTGAAAACATTTTAGTCTTTGAACCTTTCGGTTTTATTTGTCTTTTACCCATAATTAATCTCCTAAATAAATAAGGCAACATTACCTAAACAATATATTCCTTGAGGAATATTACTAGGGAATTCCCCATAGGGAATTCCCTGAACCTTTGTATCAACTATCATAAGTCTTTTTTATTTCCAACATTGATAATGAATACCATCATCTCTGTGACGGCTACAAAATTCACAGTAGCCGTCTTCATCATAATGATCCATTGACTTTTCATACTCATGTTGTTGAGCCAAGTAGTCTTGCTCAGTCATTTCTTTATCAGTCATTTAACACCTCTCTTGTCATTTATGCTTACTTTTCTAACTAAGATTTTATCAGATATAGCATATATCGTTTCATTTTCTTTTGCATTTATGATTGCCTCAAACATTTCATCCATAGTTATAGTAAAACCATTTTGATTTTCTGTTATGAAGTCTTCCACAGAACATTCAAATTCTGTTAGCCCTGAGTTAGGTGATGTACCAACTAACTTATAACCAAACTTACTCTCATTTATAGTAACCATTATTCTTCTCCTCTATTTAATAAATATTTTGCAGTCTTTATACTAACAGTCTTTTGATCTCCTGTTATCAAGTCACGCATAACAAAAGGCTTTCTATACTTGGTTTTGTAATCAAATATAACCCACCTTCTAACACCTGACTTAATAACTTTATCAGTATTGATACCAAGACCTTTGGTCATCAATTCAAACGAACTAATTTTACTCATCTGTTTCTCCTCTAATTATTTTCATTTGTTTCATTAATAAGTTATTTAAACCTACATACAATTCTAATAAGTTTTTATCCTTGTATGTATGTGGATAAATTTTGTTGCACAACTCATGCAAATCTTCTGTACCTTCTCTATGATCCATTGGATACCTCTCTTCATTTTTATATTAGGCAACATTACCTAGACAATTTTTAAGTGATTGGTGTCAGGTTTTTGATAGACAAGTACCTGACCAACTTGCAATAAAGGATGCATGTAACACCCCACTATCGGTATTTATTCCTCAAAGATTATTTACATCAACTTGCACACATTCTGCAAACTTTGGTGTGCATCCTGTGTGATCTGTTGTAGCCCATAGAACAGGGAATTGAGGTGGATTATCTTCCCTGTCACTATTAACATACCCATCTGTAAAGTAAATAGCACAGTCAGGAAAAACTTCGTGTTGCGTTTCTTCTATGAGATTGAAGAAAGGATCAACTCTTGTTCCGCCACCACTCAAGTCACGAACATCTATTTCTTCTCCGCTCACGAGATCAAACTCATCCCAATAGTCATCTGCATTGAAGTCATCGTCATCTTTATTCTTGATCCGTTGAACGATTGTATTGATGTAACAAACCTTGACCTTCTCGATCTGAGGGAAAGATTTAAGAACATTCTCAAGAGCCTCTGCTTGAAGACATCTTTCCTGATGACTGACACTTCCTGAGATATCAAAACCTATCGCTAACACTCCGCTATGAGAAGGCTTGTTAGATGGGTAATAAACACCTGTGTGCATCAATCTTCTGTTTGGTCTATGAAAGGACATGTCATTCTCTGTGCTGTACTTAAAGGTTAAGTGTTGAGCAACAGATGTGCTGAAATCAACAGGCGTTGATTGTGCCTCTTGAAGAGCAGACATCCTTGCGTATCCGCTATCGTCACCGATACCTTTCATTTGCTGTTTTGCTGTAATGATCGCATCACTTATTCTTTGTTGCTCTTCAGCTATCTCATCTGAGTTAGCCTCAACAGGATTGCCATCACCATCAGTAAAATCAGTAACCTCACCGAAAGAAGAACTATCCAATGGCATCGAGTCACCATCAGGATCGCCATCAGGATCAGGCATCGGCATAGTATAATCATCACTATCTTCTTCTTGATTACTCTTAAGAATAGAATAGATATGTTCAGCACTTTTGAAAGTACCATCATCGTTCCTGAACTGTCCGTTGGTATCAACTAATGCATTCATATTGTAAAAGATGGTTTCTGCTGTGTAGCCGATATCCTTCTTGCACTCTTCTATGAGATCACTATTGATAGCAAAGTCTGTTGCAATGTTCCATCCTTTAGGATCACGATCACCACGTCTTGTGTGGTGGCAGTTAAGAACATGTTTCAACTCATGCATTGTAATTACATACATAACTTTTCTTGCATAATCTAAGTCTGCCTCATCATATAAGTCAGTCATCCATTCTTCAGAATAATAGATATACTTGCCATCTGTCGCCATCACTCCGACATCAGATTTTTCTTTAAAGGTTAGAGGTACTAGAACAGATGCATAACTTACATTATTGCTCAGTATGTCTCGCCTAACTCTTAATAACTCTTTTTCAATACTAACTACCATTAGCTTTTTCTCCTAAGGTTGGAAACAATGCACTCACGTTGCCTGTTTGCTTGGCAACATCGTCACGTTTCTCTTTGTTGTTTTTAAGATCATTCCAAGTAACACCATCGATAGATTGACGAGTACGTTTTATTATCTCATCAAGTCTTTCATCGTTGTCGAACAGTAACTTGTTTTTCTGCTCGGCAGATAGAAGAACTTTCTCCAAGTTATTGATGAAAGTTTTTTCAGATGGTGACCTACCTTTAGCCTCAAATTTTGGAAGACTATCGGTAAAGTGTTGGATAGAAGTCCTGAGAGTATCAACACATTCTTTTAGAACTTGGTTTTTCCAAATAGCCACGCTATCAGAAACCTTGTTGTCATTGTGCTTAAATACTTGCTCAAGTGTTGCTTGTTTTTTTCCGTATTTGGCATCTTTGTCAAATACAGTATTATTCAAACTAACATCATCATCGAATGCTCTTTGATCTGCACTCTCATAATGATAGCAAGTGAACTTACCTCTAATAGTCTCTGTCAACTTCTTCCATTTACCACCATGCAATCTCTGAAATTCAGCAAGAGATTTTATGTGGACATTATTCCTGTAAAGAGGAAGGTCTATAGTCTCACCTGATTTGGCAGGATATTCTAAAGAAGGATCACCATCCTGTGTGCAGATATAAACAGGCTTTCCGCTATATCCACAAAGAACGTCTTGCTCTCTATCTATCAAATCATCAACATGAGGATAAAGTGAAGAGTCAAAAGCAGAACCTAATTCTTTTTGAGACTCTAATATCAACTCTTCATATTGATCAACAAACTCTTTTACCTTCTTGTTGAAAGATGCCTCAACACTATCCCATTCTCTTTGAACTTCTTCAGCATGATCATTAAGAACTAACAACTCACCATTGCCCAATGGAACAGTCCATTCTTGGATGTTGATCCTGAATAATCTAAACTCATTGTTGATCTCATCAAGTAATGGTGAGTCAATAATATTTTTGTGAAGATTAATTCTCTCAGGGTTGATGTAGTCATTTTTGTCTGACTTAGCATTGTAGTCCTCAACGATCCTTCTCAAGTCTTTGTCCAACTTTGTAAAGGATGGTTGTTTCTTAGTGAACTTATCTTTGTAGCCGATACTACTCAAACTACTTTCTATATTTAAAATGTTGCTCATGATTTCTCCTTACAGAACATTGTCGTTAACGATTTTTGTATATGCTTTTGTATGCGTCAGATCAGGGTTTTGCTGAACCATAATCTTAGATGCAAAGACCACATACTCAGGTACTTCAAATCTTGATAGATACTTGACTGCATTATCAAAATGACTTGCATCCTTGCTGACCAATCTTATCAGTAAACTTGTGACAGCATATCTGACATCACTATCGTGAGCCTCAATGAGAGGTGCGTTGTCAGGATCATTTAGTATTAGATTATGATCAGGTGCATTTTTGATAAGATTTCTGAAAGACATAAATTCTTCAGCAAATATTTTGCCAACAGTCTCGATGCACTTCCTTCTCATGGTGTTATCATCTAACCCCTGTATGAAGTTTAACTTATAAAGATTTGACCATTTAGTCACAGTCCTTGGTGAACAAGATTTGTTACCGATAGGTGTAGCATCAAAGGTATCTAATACATTTGGCATTAACTGAACCAAAGATAAGATATCAGAATGCACACCATTCGGTATAGCAAAGTCATTGATCCATGAAGCATGATCAACTTCTAAGTCATACATACTTGATATCCTGTCTTCCAATGGTGAGATCATCGCTCTTGATGATGCTCTGTCTTTAGTCCTGTTAGTAGCCATACAGACTAACCATTCCTTAGGGAATACATAACCATTGAAATATCGAGCCTCAATGATTTGTGTAATGAACTTCTGTGCATCATCTCCACCTTGTCCGACTTCATCAAAGAATAACATCCCTGATCCACCGATAGGTAGTAGTAATGAGAAAGCAAACTCAACAATCTTTTGTTCACGATCCTTCGTTATATTTATCTTTTCAATATCAGGTAACCCCATGTCCATTGCAGATAAAGTAGACGCTGTGATTATCTGATATCCGAACTCACCTTTCTTTGGGAAGGAACATTTACCGATAAACTTTAGTCCTTTCTTTTCCGCCATAGTCTTAGCCATCAGTTCAAATGCGTAAGTCTTACCGCATCCTCTCCCACCTCTAAGACATGGAACGTAGTCATAGTTTCCATTAGATATTTCTTCTTCCCAAATACCTACTATCTCTTCAGTAGCTTGGGAAATATTCGTTGGTATAATATTATCATTCATAATTTTTTACTCACTCTTTTAGTTAAGGTCATGACCACACCATGTGATCACATACCTATACAATTTAAAAAACTGGATCTTAGAATACCAGCTCCAAAACAGGGGAAGTAAATTCCCCTGTTTCAGATACAGTATTTGTTATGAGGCGAACAACACAATGATCATTCCGCCAATCATAAATGCATTTAAAATCATGCATAAGTTTCTATGCTCGGTGAAAGATAATCTCCTCATGACTGTTTACCAAACTTAGATAAACAATCAGTTAGTTTTTTAAGATCACTAGCAATCTGTTTTTTTCTTATGTCTGCCTCCATCATCATGCAACGAGCATCGATGTAGGTCTCAAACTCTTCAAAGAGAGCATCATCTTCCTGAGGCATTTCTTTCATGAAGTATTGAATTAAATTTAATTCATACTCACTCACATTCAGATTAATATTTTTTGAAATATCCATTAGCTAACCCTCACTTCGCCTGATCTCACCAAACTTTGTAGTGAGTATTTGTGATTGAACATAATTGATCTTGGGATGGCATTCATCTTTGCGTCATTCATCAAGATGGTAGCAATCATTACAATCTTTCTGTAATTGCTATCTCTCTCTTTGTCTGAATACAATCTGTCTTGCACATCGATTAAGTGTTCGAACTCATTCATTAATTTTTTATTTATCATTTTCTTAACTCGTTTTTTATTGATCACAGTCAGGTGATCGGAACTGTAGGTCTGATTATCAGCACCTATACAAATTGAATAAGCAGAGAGGAAGACCATCAGAACGACTATCTTCCTCTCCAACTTAAATTGTTTCGACTTCATTTATTTTTATCCATGGTGCGAAGTCATATCTCCGAAGAGATATCCGAGCCATGCTCGGTCATCAGTAGGCAACACCATGCGATATCCTGTACGCCTCAACTCGGTCTTTAAACCTACGCCTTAACAATACTCAGATATTGGGGATCAATTAGTCTCTCACGAGAACCCAAGAACAATTACCTACTACTTTCGGTCATGCATACGCATCCTACTATTCAGACCTTGCTCCAAACCTTTGCATCGCTGTTGCTCCTGATGACTAACTATGTCTCTACAATCATTGAAAGGATTTTCTCAGTGATCGTCATGTGGTGGTAAATACTTACCTCTAAAATTTTCCTCCGAAATACCCCTATTATATGCTCACATTTAATACATAATTACAATACTTAATTAGTATATTTATACGATTAATTATTCCTCAAAGAATATAAGCGTTAGACCTTACTCAGCATTAACTCTGAAGATATACTCTTGCATACTCTGAGCCTGATCCATTATTATTCTGATCATGAGCGATGAAACAAAAGATAAATTTACAGTCATAGAAGGCGGAAGAAAAAAAGGATCAAAGAAAAAATCTTTGACACCAAAGCAATTAAAATTTGCAGAGGCACTCGGTCATGGCATCGATGGTGAACCTTGCAGTATTAGTGACGCTTACAGGCACGCCTATGATACTAAAAAGATGAGCGATGCGGTGATAAGGAATGAAGCATCGAAATTATCACAGCACAATGATGTCGCCATTATGGTGGATAAGATAATTGCGGATAGGTCTAGAGCAAAACACGTCAGAGAGGTCACGACCAAGGAGAGAATCGAAAATGAATTATGGAAGATTGTAGATGACGAAGATAACAACACACACAGACTGAGAGCCTTAGAGATGATGGGTAAGAGCATTGCAATGTTCTCTGAGGTTACGATCAGCAAAGATGAACAACGATCTCTAGAGGACATAGAGCAAGAG
>Ga0070747_1000520_pt1 | contig 19029 bp, 28 predicted proteins | sample VirMetDEL_Mar_31_FD_77321 | JGI IMG/M metagenome (GOLD analysis project Ga0070747, IMG submission 77321) | Aqueous microbial communities from the Delaware River and Bay under freshwater to marine salinity gradient to study organic matter... | ecosystem: Environmental > Aquatic > Marine > Coastal... | reverse complement strand
GCCATCTGTTTGAAGTCCGCCGCCGGTATGGCTACTAGCATATTTGTTTTAAGCTTCCATCCTACCATTGTTATAGAAGGATCCAACACCAACTGAACCGCTTTGGCCGCCACGTTAGCTCGCGCGGTAGCATCTGCATCAAACAACATCCCTTGCCAAGTAAACCCTGCGGACTCTGCGGTGCTAAATACCTCTGCGGCTCGTGAAATTTTGGCCGCCGCTTTTGCCATGTCTAATGTCCAAAGTGGGTAGCTAAATAAGTCTGTACTACTGCCGTGCACTGTGTAACCTTCTACCCTAAGCATCTCTAAAAACGCATCCAAGTTTTCAGGAGAAGTAGCAGGATTTGCAAATATGGGACAGCCTACCTTTCTTTGTAATTGAGTTAAAGTATGGAAGGAGTTCACCCCCTCAGCCCCTAACATTGTGCCAGAATACGCACCTATCACCGCACCATCTGCTTTGCGGATATATGGTGTCATTGAGATAGAGGGGAGTCCTGAGTTTGTAATTTGAAGTAAGCTTGAGGGGGCAACAGCAGGGTAAGCGGCTTCTATTACTTTTCTTTCCTCCTGCAATACTAGTTTAGCCACTAACTCAGGGGATTCCTTGTTGTCGTTGGCTTTTGCATCTAAAAGGTGGGATTGAACTGTTAACGCCCACGCAGGCAGTTCAGTGATACGTGTTTCTGTGTCACCATTAACATACTCAATATGCCCGGCATCGCCCCTCCATTGAAGTGCTCTAATATTTATTGGTACGCTTGAAACGTCCAGTTTAGTGAAAGCCTCCCCATCCTGAACGACAGTGCCGTCCTCTACTACTATAGATAAATTCATTTATTTATTTCCCAAAAGTTGACCGGACATAATCATGTTGGTAATGCCATTAGCTTTAGTCATTTCATTTCTAAACGACTCTACTGCCGCACCTGTGCCACGTTGCTGGTTAGAGTTTTCAATTAGTAGCATCGGCAATACAGCAATAGAGCAAACCTCATGGTCAACTTCGTTGCCTGTGTTATTATCTACGCCGCGCACTTTAGTCCACCAAGCGCACTGCCCCTCTATACAAGGCTTATTCAGCATGGGGCATATGTTTTCTTTCTTAGCCATTAGTCTTTACTCGCTATGATTAAATCCACATACTGAACAGCTAGGTTGATTGCTGTACCTGTGAAGCTATGGGTATGTGAGTTGCCAGAACCTGCATTTAACATTCTAGTGCCGTCGATAGTGGCACTTGATTTTACGTTCTGCCATGTTGCTGAATTATTCCTGTTTGCGTTAAGATACTCAATAGATACACCACCACCTGAAGCTTTAGAATTTCCTCCTGAATACTGATAGGTTTGTAAAGTATGACTATGTGCAGGCATTTGCGCAGTAGTAAGTGTTGTATTTCCTACCGTACCACCAGCACTTTGACTTGTAAATGCTGTACTAAATGCAACAGAACCGCCACTACCTGCGGTGCCAGATACAACTCGCAAGGCTTTATTATTATGCGTAGTTTGCTTAGTCCATCCTGTAGGCGCGGCTGTTTGTTGGAACAACATTAACGTGCCCGCAGGGAACGCCGCTGGAACATTAGCTTGTATCGCCTGCAATACTCTAAGCGCTGTCATTAATTTTGAATTATCTACCCCCGCCTCCGCCTCGGCTTGGTCGGCGAATACCAGGGCAGACGGCGACGCGGCCCAAGAGGTCGTGCCTAAATCATAAATCTTGATCCGTTTTTCTACGCTATTCCATATCAAGGCCCCGTCTATTAGCGCGTTGCCGTCATTATCCAAAGTAGGATCCGACGTTTTAGCCCCTAGATATCTATCATCAAAACTATCTAGCGCTAGCTCCGCCGCCGCTTGTGCCGCTTGTGCCGCGTTTTTACTAGTTGTAGCAATTCCGGCTTGAGTTGTGGCAATTCCAGCTTGAGTTGTCGCTGTGCCTGCACTAGTTGTAGCAATTCCGGCTTGAGTTGTAGCAATTCCGGCTTGAGTTGTCGCTGTGCCTGCGCTAGTTGTAGCAATTCCGGCTTGAGTTGTAGCAATTCCGGCTTGAGTTGTCGCTGTGCCTGCGCTAGTTGCCGCGGTGCCTGCACTAGTTGCCGCTGAGGTTTGGCTTGCCGCCGCCGCATTTTTACTTGCGGTAGCACTTGTTGCCTGAGTTGTCGCGATGCCTGCCTGAGTTGTCGCGGTTCCCGCCTGCGTTGTTGCGGTTCCTGCTTGTGTAGTCGCTGTGCCTGCTTGCGCTGTTGCGATTACTGCCTGGGCTGTTGATATTCCCGCTTGCGTGGTGGACGTACTGGCCTGCGCGGTTGATATAGCCGCCTGCGCTGTCGAGGTGGCCTGACTTGCCGCTGATTTTATGGCGTGGTGTAGCGCAGAGTAGTCATCTACTAAATTACCTTCCGCTACTAGTGTGTCTTCCGCCGTTATCGCCCAATGTCTCGCCTCAGTCGTAAACGGTGTTAAGTTAACTAGCAATCGCCATAACCCTCCCGCGAGATCGGTTACAAAATCTCCGCTTGCCGTATGAGACGATATACATAAATACCAGGCGGCCCCATCAAAAATAACCGTATCTTTAGCGGCATAGGGTGTAAACGCCGTCCAGGTTGTTGGTGCATTTACCCCGGTTAAGGCTTCGGTTTTTAGCTGATCCAGACCGATGGACTGATTAAGAATAGCGCCGTCGTCGCGCTGGATTAATCTAAGTCGCGCTTGGGTCTGGTCTAACGCCTGCTCTACCGCATTGAACTCGATATCCAGTTGTGATCCTGATATCGGCGTATTCGGATACAAAATACTGTAATCCGTAAAGTTGTTCTGTCTATCGTAATCAACGGGAAGCGGTGCGGGGATCCCGGTTATATCGTTCTGGCTACTCATATCGTTATCTCTCCGCAAGGTGCGTGGTGGGCTTTTTCCGCATTGTACCCATAATTAAGCGCATACGCCAATACACGTCGGAGGTGTGCGTGTCAATCCAGTTAGGGATACTTACGTCAAGATACCGTTTTAGGGTGGCCTGATGGTCGGCGCGATTCTATATAAATCAAGGACTTGCGTACTACTTTTTGTGTTTCATGCTAATACCATATTACCTGGATATCCTTTCCCGTCTAATACCACAATATGTAGTATCATCTTTTCAAAATTTCAAAATTTCCCGAGGTGGGGGGTAGGATTCTGCGCGCGAGTGGGCAAGGGTACCCCGGGGGGTGGTTGGGTCTGAGCTCGTCCCCTCCTGGCTCACCTCCTCATGGCCTGGCCGCGGCGCCTGGTGTCCTCTGTCCTGGGCGCTCTGTCTTGCCTAGACTGTGCGGGTCCCCTCTTCCCCCCAAGCAAACCCTCACCCTTACGCCTATTCCCCTGCTACTTGTGTGGTCTTGTTGCACTATTTGCAGGTATTTTGCAGATCTGGCCAGTTTTCGACGTCCTCAGTTCGCGTCTAAGCTGTGATCTCGATAGGGCCTTTACGATTGCACCTGGTTAATTGAGTAGATCGTCCATGTCTATTACTGATTCATCTGCTACCGGGTGAACGTCCTTGATCCGCATAGGTGTACCATCAATGATGTGGTGGCCATCCATCTTCCCTGCTAACTCGGTTAACGCGCTCATGCCTGACGTTATAGCGTGTGCCAGCTCCGCGGGGTTCATATCCTCTAACGGCTTGTCAGATCCTTTGTCGTCCTGGATCGTATGGCCTGCTAATTCAAGCGTATACCTGGCGACGTTATATTTAGTGGCGGCGGGCGTTTTCGGGTCGTCCATGAGGTCAGAAAGTGTTCGAAGCGCTGTCTGGGCCATATTCCCGGATATTTGAGCCTCTCGACGTGTTCTGAGGGCCTCTAATATGCCTGAATGCCTCATAAGGCGGTATGCTTCTGCATTTACATCGGCGTAACCTGCATACCTTGCGGCCTCTACATTAGATAAACCCTTTGCAACTCCTATTACAAATTTAGCCTGTTTAGCTGTCAGGCCTAATTCATTTGGATTATGTGCTACAAACTGACCGTGGAGGTGTCTTTCTTGCTTCATTATGTTAGGTCCTTATGTTGATTTAATAAAACCTTGCCATGAAGTGAGCAAAACACACAAGATCAACCTATCACCAGGTAACGAAAACACGCTTTTATCAGAAAATCTCACCTACTACAGAACGTTAACTTTTCAGGCCCTTTTCAAAGTGTTACGATCCTACGGATTGTAGTACACACCTAAACCATTGAAAACTATCACTTTTAATTTTAGTGATCTATTGTGATCTATTCCTAAAATAGGACCGACACGGCTGGAAAGCCATACACACCAACGATTCACGCGATTTTGATCTATTGTGCACAAAAAAACGCACCTGCTGGGATTCTGCGCTGTCTATTCCCCTACATATCCTATGTGTACTCTTTTCTATTCTCCTGTAACCTGAAACAAAGCTAACAGATAGATCACCTCACATATTCATCAGCTAAATCAACAACTTAAGCGATCCGATCTATTCGTGTGCATTCCTGGCGCGATACTACATAACGTAGCAGACGTACTACACAACGTAACAGGCCATAAAGTAGCCTCGTCTGTCATGTTAGTAGCCACTAACCAAAATAATGTTGACTCCAGAATATACACGGCGTATATTATTAATCGTAGGTAGATATTAAGCGTCTTTTCTAAAATCTCACCTACTACGCAACGTAGCACTATATAAGGAATAGCAAACATGACAATCAGACGACTTGCGGTAGACGGCACCCGGCCAACTGCGCAAAAACAAACCACAACCGCAAAGGGGGCTATGTAATGAGATTCATAATAGCTATCTACATTTTTATGGTATTACTTACTGCATTAAGTGTTGAAACGTGTGTGACGGCGAAAGCATCTGTTGTGGCCAGCTATGCTACCCACCAACAACAACTAGATAACATACTAGGCCAGGAGTAACAGCCAATGAAAATGACTAATTATTTAACCAAGCAGGATCTACTCGTAACAGAGGAAATCTACGCTATCCAAGAAAACGGATCTATTGAGTTAGACCAGGACGGTGATCTGATTGGTTGGTGGATATGGAACAGCTTTGGAGATATGGAGCCTCGGACCATGATCACACCGAACAGCGACGGCACCTGGTACATCAGGCCCCAGGCCAACAACTATTCAAACCGGGCCGGGCTTAAGTTAACTCAGCCCCGCATAAAGAAGATCTACAAACTAGGAGTAACTAACTAATGAACACTAAAGGCATTAACTACACGCAACATTTTATATCCCTCGCACCCACTGAGCTCGACAACATAATTAATTCACGGGGTCAGGATGTGATCTTTTATGAACACCCGACCAACGGCGATGAAGATACAATTTACTGCATGATAGATCACGTATTAGCCAACACAGAATTTTTTGATCTGGAAGATATGATAGCGGGATCGGACTATGAACCTATTCTGCAGGATGGCCAGATCTACTGTAATTTTGAACTAGGCCAGGAGTAACAAACATGAACTATTCACAACACACAATTAATGTTAACTACATCGAAGCACGTAACATGCTTGAGCAATGGCTTAACGCTAGGGTGCCTGAAGTAGTAGCGCGCCTGGAAGCGGGGCATAAAATCAAAGAAGACGGATCACTATATAAGAAGGACGCCGACGGAATACGCGACATATTGAGAACTAATCTGCCAGAAGGTAAATATTTACAAGCGTTTATAACAGTATCTCCTAACGGCACTTTAACACTAGAATCAAAGGTTAACTACAAAGACAGCGATACTGGATGCCGTTATATTAATCGGTATGAATACCTACTAGCGAAGAACCTGGAACACGTACCGTATGAAGTCGTAACCGTGGATCAATATGAATCAGAACTAACCCGGATGAAAGACTTACAAAACATCGCCCAGGTAGCAACAAGCCAGGCTAACAAAATTAAATTCGAATGGGACCTATAACAATGACAAACGAAACTGAAACAGCTAGACCAATAATCACCTTTCTTGTGAACAGTGCGGAAGGTCTACAGGGCTATAATTACGGCACCGCGCATCATGGTATGGTGGATTATTCAGCCCATCTTCACCAGGTGGCCGGGGTAGATCCTAAACGCAATCTAACCATAGATGAATACGTAAAAGTGAAAGGATGGCCAGGTGTGATCCTAATGGATGAAGACACGTTCTTTATTCAGATGACCAACTGGGAAAATACCAAGTTTTTAACAGAGGCTACGGAAATATCCGAGACAGACTACGACGATATGCTAGGCGTATTACCGCCTGAAAACTGGACGCGTACAGGGGAGTTCGAACATTTTCGTATGTGCGAGTACATGACAAGCGATATAACAGCACAATACGCCACGGCAATGATTGACGGCGAAAATAAGTTTTTAACCAAGATGATCCGCATAGGTGATAAGAGCACCTGGATCACCCCGGCCGACTTTGATCGCATCTTCACTAACTAATGATTTTTTGCAGGGGGTCTTATTACTAGGGCCCCCGACAAAAGGCCATTTTGGACCTTTTCAACCAGGAGCAATACCAATGAAACAACACACTACTGACATTTTAACCGCCGCGGCTAACCCAAGCGTAAAACGGCCCACCAAATATACCGCGCGTAAACTAATATTAGCTATCATTGACCAGGAACGCGCGCCCACGACGGAAGAATGGACAAGCTTGTATACCTTTTTTACGGACCGCAAAGCCCCCGCCAAACCAAAAAGCGCGGAACAATGGGTAGCCCGTCACCGGGCCAGCCAGGACGTTAGGACCTATTTAAACTACCTATACAGCGACGGCGTTAACCTGGTCGCCACCGATGGCCACAGAATGGCACTGGTAGAAACAACCCTGGACAAAGGGTATTACGACGACGACCTAAACCCGATAGACGTTAGTTATACTTATGTTAATTTCAACCGCGTGATCCCTACTGGCCTGGATGGCGTATTTTACATAACGGCGGAAGGCATTATGTCGCTACCGCGTAAGCCCTATAGAAACACCAAAGCAGAACAAGTCGAATTGATACCAGGTCGCTGGTTTCAGCTTAACTATGTAAAGGACGCGATAGCCCTTGCGGGTAAAGGTATGATCGAGATCCGATACGACGCGGACGAAGGCCGGGAAAAATCAACAATTAAGATAAACTTTCCTGATAGACGCAGAGAAGCGGAAGCAACCGCGGTGTTGATGCCTTTAATATAATTAACTTTTGTCGGTGGTCCTCTCACCAGGGCCACCAGCAAAAATTGATTTTAACCAGGAGAAAAAACCATGAAACAGCACATAGCCGCGGGCGTAAAGCACCCGGACAACATGAACCGCAAAGAGAAACTAGCGATGATAAAAGCAATTAGCCAGGAACAATCAGCCCTACAAGCTCAGCGCTGGTGGATCAACCACGGCACCCGTATTAGCCACAAGGCGTTTATGGCCGCCGCTGTAGGCCCTAGAACCAATACAGGAGCAAACCAACATGGCAACACCTAAAAGATACGATTGCAAGTGCGGAAACGTAGCCACGTACACCCGCCGCCGTTGGGTATGCAAATGCCCTAACCCAACACCCAAAAACCCGCCGCTAGTTGGATCTACAGTTAAACTAGACGGCCCGCTATCCGGCACTAAAGCGACGATTGTTATCGTCGACGACGTATACGACCGCGGCTTTTTAGAAGACCAGGATCCACAAGGCCCTAAGATGGCCAGACCTGACCTGGTGAAATGGGATGATATTCCAGATCCAAAAGAAGCCCTACGCGATATGACGCCAGCTAAGTTTAAGGCCCTACATGAGTGCGCCTGGACCGAGGATCAGATAGCGAGTAAAAACAAAACCTGCTACCAGTGCGATAAAACATGCGGATATCTATTCCCAGACGGCCGCTGTGGTGATTGCACCAGGTACACCCCCGAAGAAATCAAAGGAGATATTTAATATGGCACAAGTAATTCAGCATAACGGGCAAGAGGTCTGGTGTTATGGCCAGCTGACAAACACAGCCCTATTTGATATTGAGTGTGAAGACCGGGCGAATGATTGTGTTTATTCAGACGGCAACCCGAACAACACCCGATCAGGGGGCTTCAAAAATTGGACCGAAGCTGTGCACTACTTACTAGAAGATATTGCAGATGATATCGTCAAAGTAACCGCTATTTAACCGGGGGCCCTATCATGATCAAGACCGTATTATTAAAACAGCCTGTGGGCTATAAGCACATCATCGAGAGCGATAATGTAGCGGACCGTAGGAAGTATCAGCAAGCCCTAAGCGCTACCGCAGATAGATTAGGTACCAAGATCAAAACCTCACGCGTGAACGGCTTTGATTCTGACAATCAGCCACGATATTTTTTAGTCGTCACTATTACAGAAAGTTGTTTTCTTAAACCAGGAGAAGAATAAATGAAATCGTATACCAACAACCAGGAACTATACAAAACATACACCGTCACCGATAACAAGACCGGGCGTACATATAAAGCGTTCACCGATTGCATAGAAAGATGGATAGTAGATAACTTAGGCAACGGGGATCACACTATCCAGGAGGACGAATCGTGAAGACTATAGAGGTGAACATACACACCATAAGGAACGGCGATACAGTTATTCATAACGGAGTAGAAAAGACGATATCCCGGTCAAATTATAGACACTCCCGGGGAGTAGGCCCCACCATAGACGGGGATAGTTATTGCTTAGGAACCAAACCCGTTAAAAAAATAATTTATCTTAAGCCCTAGATACAAAAAAGCCCCGGTTGAATGGGGCTTTTTTATGTCTGCTATTTAGTCTGGGAAAAGTCTTCTAAGGCACTATTCCCGGTCTCGTCTGCCCTTTGTGCCAGCAAGCGTTCTTTGATATGAGCCATGCTTTTACTATCCCGCAACTGCTTATACATAGCCACCCTAGCACAAGCCCAAATCCCCACGGGGCCCGTACCCGCATCGACACGGGTGCGCCCTAACTGCTCACACCCTCTTGATTTGAGAAGCGCGGCCATCTTATGCGGGCCCTGGGTCCTAAACCCTTTCGCCCTAAGCCATAGGTCCAGGTCATGCAAGGTAAACAAATCGCCAAAGAAAGGCCCTGCATTATCTTCCAGCGCATTTTCTATCGTGCCTTCAATAGAAGATAGCGCGGCTTTACGCATGCTCTCTTTCGCTTCCGTAGCGGGCGCATTGCCTCGGATATTGAAGTTAGATAGATCACGTTGTAGCAGATGGGCTACCACGGAGGCCCTACCTGTTGGCCCGGACAACCACGCATAGTAATCATCGTACCATTGCTCAGGGAGTTTATCCGCAGAGGACCAAACTACGTAAAAGCGTCGGTCGTGTTGTTCTATCGCGACGCCATCCTGGGTGTTAGTAAACATGATTAAACCGAATACATTAGGAACGGAGTATTGCGGAACGCCCTTTTTGTTAATATCAATCGTCTCAGGGGGCGTGGCCATGTAGGATTTAAGTTTGTTCATTACTGCTTTACGCTCAAAGGTCGAGATCTCAGATACGACGACAAGCTGTACGCCCTCGGCCCACCAGGTCCACTCGCTCTCAAACTCACTTGTTCTGATGACACTGACGTTATCCCCCAGCCCATAGATCAACGGCGCGAAAAAACTATCTTTACCTATCCCGTGGATATCAGAACCGATCAACGGGTGCCAGTTAGGTTTCACACCAGGGTTTTGTAATAGGCTAGCCATCCAATCAAGTAAATTATTACGCTCGGTTTCATCCGGGAACAGATGCTCGCTCAATTCAAGCCAGGGTTTTATGGTGGAGTTGGTGATGATCACCTCTCTATCAATAAAATGGTACGGCCCTGGCCGCCACACATTAAGCTCAACGTGTTTCTTTTCTGGGCAAGCGATCACTTTATTAGCGTTACCGGGACGATAGCCCAGAACGTCTGCAAAAGAATGAGGACGACGCGCATCGAGAAATAGGTCAGTTGGTTTATCTTTGTTATCTGCGACCCTAAACCTATCATTAAATTGTTCTTTGTCTAGCTGAGCCCCATTGCGAAGGTCGACGAAGCGCTTAACCGCGTTCACGTAGACAAATCTATTCCACAATGAATCGAGCTCCTCTTCCCCCGCGTCTGCGTCTGGGGCCCAACTATCCAATTTAGCAGGGGCCTCGGATACGATCTCGTCACAATCAAAGTCAGCCTCGAGCGTAGACATACCATGCTTGCGCCCTTGCTCGAGAACCCACTGGATCCCAAGACCCGCGGAACTAACTGAATCGAATACTCGCTCGACCTCGCCCTCAGCCTGGCCACCTGGTCGCTTTTCTGCCCACTCGTTAAAGATGGCTAGCCCTTCTGCGGGAAAGTCCACTAGTGCCGCCTTAACCGCATGAGCAACCTTGATAAAGAACTCGCGCGGCGTGTCTTCCGTATTGGGGATCAGCATTACTGCTTCATGGACCAGGAGCGGATCTTCACTTTTAATCGTGTTGAAGTCGCGCGCATCGGGGCTGTGCATTTCTGCCGAAGATAGTAGGGTGCAACCCAGCATATCTAGCGAGTCGGCTATCTCCTGGAATACGTCGGCGATATCATCTGCCGATATAACCGGAAGACCAGCACGGCCCTGAACACAAGGGTCCTGGTCCCAGGTGTACGGCTTAAGCGTCTTAGGGTGAACCCCTTTCGCGACAAATTGCTGTCGCTCCCCTAGCAACTCAACGATGTGCTTTTGGCCCTTGTCGTCAAGAAACGAAAGGACCCGTTTAGGTGTAGGGGCCGCGCCGTCAGGTGTTGCATAGATGATCAGGCGTTTAGGTGCGTTACCCGTACGGATAGACGAGACCCCTAGGCGAGCGAGAACAAGTCTTTCTATAAACTCCGCTAGTGCTTCATTGGTTACGTCGATATCGATTGCAACAACGCCCGAACAGCGGATCCCGACGCCACAATCCCAGGTATCCCACAAAGCAACGTCCGCAGGATCGGGGTCGTAGTTAACCCAATCGTTAAACCCCACCCAACCCTCAGCACGTAGACGCCCTGGCACTTTACCAACCATATCAGGCCGTAGGTTAAGAGATTTAGAATTAGGTGATATCGTGGCTCCTGGTGGAATTATTGGCAATATGTGTAAAAAACCTGCATTATAGTAGCTGGACATGGTGATACTATATTTCATTAAAGTGTTCTCCTCGGAAAAACCCCCATCGGATTTGTCTACCTCGTTGGGGGTTTTTTTTTATGGGTTAATCCCGTCGAAAATGTAAATAGGAAAGTAATCAAGAATAGCACACACGATCTCAATCGTGCGACTAAAGACCTTTCTTGCAGGCTTTGATTACCCGGCGACACATCGCCTCGTTAAAATGTCCGATATGGCATTTATGGTGGTCAATCTTCAACACGCGCGACAGTAAAAGGTAGGCATGGGCCCTGGACATACGGCCCTCCCGCCAGTAGCGGTCTAGTGCTACGTGGGCCTGGCGTCGCATAGCTCTTAGCTCTTTTTTAGCTACCTCCCCCAAGGGTTTCCCCCGTGGCATGCGATGGGTGCCTACGTAAGCATCGCATGGGTAGCAAATCCATAAAAGCCACCAATGACGCTCAGGCCTATGCGGAAAAAGTTTACGCCCAGATACGATCTCAGCCTCACCACTACAGTACTGACAATAGACAGGTTTATCGTACATTATTTCCGCACCCCGAGAAGATAGAAAAGAGGCTCTTTCAAATCATCCACGGAATGAGCCCCATAGATAGCAAGCTCAACCCGGGACCTAATGCAGATTTGTTTAGCTTCCAATAGAGAACACTCCCTCTCTTTTGCGACCTCGCGGACTCGTTCCGCAGATATGTCATAGATATCTATGCTGTTTACTAATAATTGTTTAGACATTTTGCTCACCTTCCTTTAAGGGGCTCGTTTTTTGAATATAGCTTAACAAGACTAGCGCCCGTCCCTTCACATAGTTAGCGGACTTGGCTTTATTTTGGGCAGAGAGGACCTCTGCGTTTAAGTTAAGCCTATACGAGGGCTCCGCTACGGCACCCGCGTCATACAAGTCTATTAGATACGAGAAGTACGCAACGTCTTTGTCCAGATCAGCTACTATCATTGTTAGTTTCTTGCGGATTTTAGCGACCTCTTTTGGATCTGGCACCACGGAATTTAAAGACGCGTACCAATATAAGTCCTGTATATATTTAGCTATATAATCTAATTCGTTCATTTTCATCAGTTAATCTCCTTTGCGGTTAATATTGGAAAACCCCCTATTGCTAAGGGGCAGACCGATACTACTCACATCCGCCAATTTGTTCGCCTTGCTTATTGGTCATGGTTGCGTGGTGTTGCCAGCCTTTAGGGCAATGAAAGCCCCAATCCCTACACGAGGACCCGGTAATAAATAACGTCCATACTGAGTCTACGCCTGGTGGTAGAAACAAGATATGCGCGTGGTCTGCTTTGCGGAAACAGATCCTAGGCGCCATGCGCAGTCGTTCTTTACCATCCACTAGATATTTTTCGATGATCTCCCCTTTCAATCGGATAGATAACGAAGGCCAGGGGTGATCGTGTGGCGCCCTGGAGTCGTCATCGCCTACGAAGTTATGCAAGTACACATTAAACAAGTAACTACGAGGGAATACATACCACCGCCGCAAGTAGGATTGATTAATCACCAGATCAGGCTCCCGCTTTGACGCCTGCCAGGCTAGCAACGCTATGCGGCCAAAAGCTACCGTTAATAAAATTAATAAGAATATGGCTAAAGAGGCCGCTATGTTTACCATCAAATTAATCATTTTTTTCTCCAATTTTCCAAAGACCGACGGCCTCTTTCAGATGGTCCTTAACATGGTGGCCATAAATGTTAGCCACCGTCTCGACCGAATCCCCTAACAACCCTGCAACCTGCCACAACGAAGCCCCGTGCCGTAGCATCTGAGTCGCCGCGGTGTGTCGTAGGGTGTGAGGGGTCATATTCAGGAACGTAGGATCTTTATGTAGCTTAGCCATACGTTTTCTAAAACTCTCAAATACGTGACGGATCCCCGCGTCGGTACCTAGAACAAACCCGGTCATGGGCAAAGGGGCTAGCGGCTTAAGTACTTTAACCAGCATATCCGACATAGGAACCGCCACTTTACGTTTACGGGTAGGGATATCGACCTGCTTATCGAAGTGAATAACCCCCTCCTCAAAATCAACATGCTCCCACCGTAGTTGTTCTATGGCATTTTTACGCGCCCCGGTAGACAAGCCAATTAATATGAAGAGGTGAACCCTAGAATAGGCCCCGGTAGATTTATACTTCCAGGCGATAGACTTCATCAGCTTATCTACCTGGTCCTCTGATAACCAAAAGGCTTTATCCTTGGGGATTTTAGGTAGCGGGATATGAGGGATCTCGTCTCGAGTAACCATCCTTTGAGCCACGCAGTAATTAAGCGCTGTCCGAAAACAGCTTAACTCTCTGCGGATCGTGCTCAACATAGCAGGGCGTAAGCCTACTTTACCCGCGGCCCGGTGCGATATGTAGTCGTTAATGTGTTCGTCCGTTATAGAGGACACTAGGTACGATCCCATATCTTCATCCACCCAACGTAAAATCGTCTTGATCCGCTGAACGTCGACGACATTATGGGTAACGTGGCCACGCCAATATCGACGCAGGCAATCCCGCACAAGATAAACCGATTGTGATCTGTTGAATTTGCCCGTCGCCTCCATTTCTGCCAGGAGTTTTTCCGCGGTCTTAAGATCATTTGTACGAGTAGACTTCCGCTGAGATTTGCCCTTAGTATCCGTCCAACAAATGTAGTACTTACCTAACGGGTGTAGTTTCAGCGAGTAGGTGCGATTAATGGGTAGCATCGATATCCCCTTGGGCCTCCTCACCAGGAATAACCTCTAACGTGTAGGCCGACATATCTTCATAATTGACCTGGTTAACATAGAACGCGTCAGGTAGGTTCGTGTAATCATCTTCACGCACGATAACTCTATGGTCCGTCTGCGCGTTCACTATGGTAGCTAATTGAATGTAAAGACTCTGCGCATGATTTTTAGACGCATCCAGTTGTGCTTTTAACTCGGTGATCTCTCTTTGCTGAGTCAGTAATAGGTTTAAGTCCATGGTGTTTCCTTGGTTAGTTAAAATGAGTAGGTAGTCAAGGTAAACCGCGCTGTCCTAAAAGTCAATCACTTTTTACGACAAAATGTAGTATATTGTTTTCGACATACACCACCAACTAAGGAACCAAAATGAATATACAGATGGACGCGAAAAAGATAGTCGGCCTGTTCGGGGGCCCGACGGTATTAGCCGCGCGGCTTAATGCGACCGGGGGCAAAGACATAAAACTAAAGACCGTTAATATGTGGATCCATAGAAAAAGTATCCCTTCGTATTGGCTGGGGATCTTGTCTATGTACGCGCAACAGGATCGGATCCGTTTCAACTTGCGGGATTACTATACCGTCGAGGAAACAGAAGATAATCCCCCGGCTGAGCCTGTGGAGACGATGGATTTCCTAGAATAGTGCAGGCCCTTTTCCCCTACCAAGAAGAAGGAGCCCGCCTATTATCTAAGTCCAAAGCGCTTTACCTGGGCGATGATCCTGGTCTAGGCAAGTCGGCCCAGATAGCTTCCGCCTGTGATTATGCAGGGGCACATCGGATCTTAGTGGTATGTCCCGCGAGTCTTAAAATAAATTGGGCGAGAGAGATAGCCAAGTTTTCGCTTGCCGATCTCCCGGTCCAGATCCCAGGTAGTCAAGATAAACTGAATACCGGGCCTGGGGTGACGATCATTAATTATGACTTGATTATCCGCAAAGAGATCCACCAGCAGATCCGAAACAATTACTATGACGTCCTGGCCATCGATGAAAGCCATGCGTTAAAAGAGCCCACCAGCAAACGGACCCGCGCCATCCTAGGAGAATACGGGATAGCGGATAATGCCGAGCGTGTGTGGCTAGCCAGCGGAACCCCGGTCCCAAACCATCCAGGAGAGCTATTTGCGGTGCTTAGTCGTTTGCATCCTATGGCGACCCGGCGCATGAACTACGACCAGTTTTTGAATTACTACTGCTATACCAAGGCGACGGAGTACGGGCTTAAGGTCTTATCTAATAGGTCCAACATATACCAGCTTAAGCAGGATATCGCTTCGTTTATGCTTCGACGTAAACGCGCGGACGTTTTACCAGATCTGCCGGACCTAAGAATAGGGTCCCTGGTTATTGAGAATGACAAAGCACTGGCCAGCATTAGGAAGTACGTCGGAGAACACCCGGAGATCGAAGCCTACCTAGATGGAGAGGAAGCTACCGAGGCGGCTATGGATTGGGTCGACAATGCCGCGCTGTCTACTATCCGCAAGATCTGTGGTTCCGCAAAGGCGTACGCGCTAGCTGACGAGATCACCGAGGAGCTAAATTCCGGCCTACATCAAATTGTGCTCATGTGCTGGCATAAAGACACCATCGATATTTTACGCCAAAAGCTAGACAAATTCGGCGTTGCCGTGGTCGACGGTCGTGTATCTATGAAGAAAAGACAAGAAGCAGTTGACAGGTTCAACGACTCTCAATATACTTCAAATTGTAGAGTCTTCATTGGGCAGATCTTAGCCGCGGGTGTTGGTCATACCATGACAGGTTGTCAGGATATGATAATAGTTGAGCCGAGTTGGGTGCCTGGGGAGAACGTGCAAGCCATGTTGCGGATCAGCCGTATTGGCCAACTAAAAAAATGTCTAGTGCGCTTCGCTAAACTTGCGGGCTCGATTGACGAGGCGATCATGGGGTCCGCGGAACGTAAAGCGGCGATGATAGCCGAACTAATGTAAAGAGGAAATTATATGACAGTCGCACAAGTAAAAATTGCACAAGCTCGGGGCGATGTTGTTTTAGTCGACGCGGTTTTTGCTAACCACGTTAACGGCGATCCGTTCACCTTCTTTTGTGTGGACACCTTAGCTAAAGGGCTTCGTATAGATAGCCTGGCAGTAGCCGATACCGCAAAGGGGCCTCAGATAGTTGTTATCCGAAGCATATACCCTAAATTAATACCAACGATGCTTAAGAATGATATTGAGTATCGATACGTTTTCGACATAGTTGATACAAATCGACTCGGTAGAATTGTCGAAGAAAACCAGGCGGTTTTGAATAAAACTAAACCGACTGTAAAACCAGACCAGTTTGAAGGGGACCTCCCGGAGGAACTGGATTTTTTATCTTAGGAGAACAACATGATCACAGTAACAGGACAGTACAAAGGCTTTAATATCACCATACAAGACGACGCCGGGATTAAAAACGCAATGCTAGACGCCGTGGCCGCTATTGAATATGCCGCACTTCGTGACGGCCTGGCCCCCCTGAAAGACAAAGTTGCTGGCGAAAAACCAGAAAAAGAAGAGGTCCGCGTGGATGACACTGACGAAGCCGAAGAGGACGAGACCGACGAGCAGGATACCGCGGCTGAGGAAGAAGCGGCCAAAGTAGCTGATCAGAAAGCCCGTAAAGCGGCTACGGCTAAAAAACGCGCGGCGGCTAAGAAGAAAGCCGAGGCCGAAGAAGCCGAAGCGGACCAGGGTGAAGAAGAGGAAGACGAGCCCGAAGAAAAGGCCCCGGAAGTGACTGACGCACAGCTACGCGATGCCATTATGAATTACGTAGATGCTAATGGTGCGGTGAAAGGTAAAGCGCTAGTCAAAGAACACGGCGGCGACCGACTAAGTGAAGTCCCAGACGATCAGCGTAAAGCGTTGTTATCTGCGGCGATCTCTGGCGCACTATAAATGTCTGAGCTAGTTGAAGAACTAGCGCATGCTGAGCTCGGCGCATCATCTACATCAAGGTGGATGACGTGTCCGGGGTCTGTTGCGGCGTCGCGTGGGCTACCTGATATCCAATCAGACGCGGCGTATTTAGGAAGCGCGGCCCATAGCTTAGGAGAGATTTGTCTACTAAGCGGGGAGCTACCTCTCGAGTACCTAGGAGAAATGCACCCGGACCCAGACTACGCGGACGTGGAGATCGATGTGAACATGGTCGACGCGGTGAGTATTTATGTTAATCATATTCGGGCGTATAAGATCCCCATCACCCGCAAGGTAGTTGAGCGGCGAGTAAGTTTAGAGCCCCTTGGTGCTTGGGCCAAAGGCATGTTTGGTACAGCGGATTTTATGGCGCGAGATCGGGCCGTTCTCCTGGTAGATGATTACAAGCATGGAGAAGGTGTCGAGGTAGAGGTTAATGGTAATACGCAGTTTATGTATTACGCACTAGGGGCATTACTGACGTTACCTGATCCGCATGTGATTAAGCAGGTCAGGACTACTGCGATTCAGCCTAGAAAGCCTCACGATGACGGTCCGATTAGGTCGTGTACTTACTCAGTACAAGCGCTTTTGGATTGGGGCAATACTGTTCTTAAAGAGGCCGTATGGGCGACTGAACAGCCGGACGCGCCGCTAGTACCTAGTGAAAAAGCCTGCATGTTTTGTCGGGCTAAGGGTACATGTAAAGCATTGGCCAGAGACGCTACCGCAAAAGCTATGTTAGATTTTGGGGATGATGGCCAGGTAGTGAGCCTTGTGGATCTTAAGAAGTTAACCCCGGAGCAAGTTGCGGGTATATTGAGATCTGAAAGCTACGTACAAAAATGGCTAGCAGGGGTAGCGGAGTTGGCCTTTAATAGTCTTGTGCAAGGCCACGATATAACAGGTGGTGAATACAAGTTAGTTGCAGGGCGTGGGAGTCGTAGCTGGCGTAATGAGAAAGCTACGGAAAAAGCACTGATTGAGCTAGGCTATTCTCGGTCAGATATCTATAATGAAAAATTCAAATCCCCTAACCAGGTGGAGACCTTGGTGGGTAAACAGCAAAAGGATAAGATCTCGTCGTTAGTTGTTTCAATGGAAGGCAAGCCGACACTCGCCCCCATTAGTGACAAAAGAGAAACTATCTTGAAAGGGCCCGAGGATGACTTCGACATACTAAGTTAGCTTCGGTTAAATCAATCTCATATTCTTATTATCTCAATATCTCAGCAGGAGTACATTATGTACAACGAAAAAACAGGCAATTATTTAACACCAGTAGGCCGCGCATCTTTCCCGGTTTTAGTTGAACCTAAACCAATCGGCAAAGACGGCGAGCCTAAATATCAAATTACTATCTTATTTGATAAAGAAGCGCAGAAGACCCAAGACTATAAGGACCTGGTAGCCGCGGAGAAAAAGGCTATTCAGGACAAATGGAAAGGGGATCCACCTCGTAAAGTAAAAACGGCGTTCTTAACCATTGACGATCTAAAGAACAAGATCCCGGCGGGCTATACAGAAGATCACGTCTTTATCCGTTTAGCCAGTGGGATCCCGGTTGGTGTTGTTATGAAACTCCCGGATGGTACGCTACGTCGCTTGGATAGCGCCGCAGATATCAAGCGTGAGCTTTATGCTGGTTGTGATATACGTTGTTCGGCTAATGTGTACGCCTGGACTCACCCAGAAGGCGGCGCAGGCGTTAGTTTTGGTCTTGCTAATATTATGAAGACCGGGGATAACACGCCGTACGGCGCATCTAATGCCGATGCCGAAGACGATTTTGGGGCCCCTGTTACTGAGGGTGGCGCACAAGACGACTTCATGGACTAAACCCCTTAGCCCCCTGCTAGCTTAGTGGGGGGCTTTTTTATGCTTAGGAGAAAACAATGGAGTACTTAATGGGGTTTATTGCAGGCGTCGCCATAGGTGCCGGGGCGATAGGGGTATTAGCGGCTAACGAGACGATGCGGCTACGCGATCAAATTTCTATACTAATCGTCGACCTTAAATACGCGCGAAAAGACAAGTGAACGCTTGCGGAATTGACCCAGGGAAGACAGGCGCGCTAGTCGTGCTTCGTCCTGACGGTACTAGCAGTACACTTCGCATGCCGATTAAAGAAGATGGTAAGAGTATCGACGGGATCAAAGTCGCCGCCTGGCTAAT
>Ga0070747_1000517_pt1 | contig 19062 bp, 20 predicted proteins | sample VirMetDEL_Mar_31_FD_77321 | JGI IMG/M metagenome (GOLD analysis project Ga0070747, IMG submission 77321) | Aqueous microbial communities from the Delaware River and Bay under freshwater to marine salinity gradient to study organic matter... | ecosystem: Environmental > Aquatic > Marine > Coastal... | reverse complement strand
TGACCCAATAGGAGATCTTTCAAAAGGAGTTGCTCCAACAGCACCTCTTAACCCTGCTTCATTTTTTTTCAAGCGATCTAATTTTTTTAAATGTTCTGTAGCTTTAACAGATGATTTTTCAACCCTTTCTATTTCTTCTTGTTTTTCAGCAGAAAATTCTCTTGGATCATATCCAATTTGCTCTATAGCCATAGGATCTCCAGCACTAGCTAACTCAAATAGTTTTCCTCTGTTAGTTAAATTAGCAGAGAATAAACTTGCTTTTTCTTGTGGTGACATAGCAAGATTACCAGCAAGTTTTCTAGCTTCATTTAATGAACCAGCATTTGATATATTTTTTAAAGTCCCCTTTGATGCTCCATTTAGAACAGCATTACCATAAATTTCTTGGATAGCAACTAAGTCTGCTTCTGCTTTTTCTATCTCTTTCAATCTTATATCAGCTTGTTTTTGTCTAGCACTATCTACTTGCTTATATGCTCTGTTTAAAAACACTCTTTCATTCTCAAGTGCATTTTGTTGTGCTTGTTGTTTTACTTGCATACCTAAGATAGCCATCTCTTTTGCATCTTCCAGGCTTCCTTCTTTAGCAGTCTTTATAGCTGTATTAGTTGCAATATTAATTCCAAGTAAAGCTCTCTCTCTTGCTACTTGTCCACGAGCTATTGAAGATTGAATCCCTCTACCTTCACGAATAGCATCATGTAACTTTTGAACTTCTCCTTGATCTTGTGCAATCATTATATTTAATGCTTCTATATCTCTTCTAGTTTGTGGATCAATTTGTTTATCTATAAGAGATTGTGTTTCTGCAATAAATCCTTCAGCAACACCTTCTGTATCAGTCCTATCTCTTACTCTTTGTTCACCAAGAACAGCATCCATTTCAGATTGTTCAACTGCTTCTTTTGCCATGTCTTCTTGTACTTTAGTAAGAGCTTGCACTTTTGCTTCTGCACTTTGAGTTTCTATTTGAGGTACTTCAACAGCTACAGGACTATCAACTGCATCAAGTTCTATAACCCCTTGATCTATAGGAGCTTGTTGTTGGATTTCTGGTGTAGAAGCATTAACAGCATTAGCATCAAGGCTTGCTTTTAAATCTGATACTTCTCCTGTTGATGAATTTGGTGATATAGGTAATTTTGTAAGTGTTTCTGCCATGTTGATATGTTAAATGATTGTTAATATTTATTTTGAATTATGTTAATGCTGACCAATCTGTACCAGTATAAACATAAACAAAAGTTCCATCGAACCTTAGTTCTCCTTTCTTTGCCCTGCCTCCTGTTTTTTTTATTGGAATAATGAGACCACCACTTGAAAGATCTAAAGTAGTGTTTTCTTTTTTAGATGGCCCAATTCTTTTTTGAAGCTGAAGTGCTTCTTTTAATTGTTTCTCAAGATCCAATATTTTTTTTTCCATCTCTTGTGGACTAAGCATAGTTGTTTGTTAGTTCTTCATAACGAGCCTTGAATCCTGTTATAGCTGAAGCTCCACCCTTTGATTCAATCTTATATTGAATCTCCTTATATATTGGAAGCGCTGTTCCATTAGATGTTATGTTTGTATATTCTTTTGATAATGAATCAGCTGTTGTATTTTCTCCGATCTTTGTCCAAATCTCATCACCATCTTTTCTATAATAAACTGCTATAGATTGTCCTTCTGATAGTTTTTCATGTGTTATTTGAACTGCTACAAGTTTCTTTTGTGTTTCTGAATCTCCAGTTGATTGATCATCCCTTCCATTGAATACTTTTGTTATAATTTCTGATGTAAGATCATAATCTCCAGTTAGTGATTCAACTGATCCATTCTCTGAATGAATAATATAAGGGATATTACCAACAGAAGTTAAGTAATTAACATTCTTTCCAGGAGTTTCTGCATATAGTGCAAGTGAAATTTCTTCTGTTACTTGGTTCTTTGATAAAGACCACAGACCTTCAAGGAATTCAGTTAATTCAGGATTTGTTGGAATCTTTGCATAAAATAGGGTAGTGAAACTATCGATAATAGCTGTATGTTGTCCAACTGGTTGATCCCAACTGTTGGTATAATAACCATCCATTGATCCTTTAGCTTCTATTGTGGCATGAGTGCTAAAGTCTAGTCCATTTAGTTTCCTAATGTCCATAGTTTTACGAGTTCCTGACTTACTATCATCATCAATAAAGTTATTCACAACTGCCATCAAAGTTCCACCAACATTTGCTACAACCCTACCTTTACCACGACCAAGATCAAAAACCTGATCTGATTCCGGATCATTCAATCCCCAGTATTCAACCCATGCCTTATCATTCTGTGTAGAGATGAAGGCAAGAGAATCAATAAAGTTATTCATTGATTGAATGGTACTGAAAGTGTTTAATTGTTCTTCACTGGCAGATGATGAGGTCACAGAGTATACATCAGAATAAAAACCTAAGTAGTTTTGTTTATCTTCCGGTTGTGCCATCATAGGCATAGCTCCTGAAATAACACCAAGAGTTCCCATCACATCAACAGTAGGATCATATCCATTAAAAGTGTTATAAGCAGCAAAATAAGCGATTCCTTTTTGATCCTGCGCTGTTGTATTTACAAAAAGAGGATTACCATTATTAGGTAACATTTTTCCATTAGTTGGATACCATGTTAAGTTTGTAGCTGTTCCACCATAGTTAGTTAAAATTCCCCAAGTATCTCCACTAATTTCTCTTCTCCAAATACCAATACCATCATAAATAGGTGTTATTGCTGAATATAATTCCTCTGTTCCAACTGTCCAATAATTAGCATTGTCCATCCACATATCATAGATAAGTCCGGCAACTTCAACTGTTATTGGATCATTCCAATATTGAACAAAATCAAATTTTGCATTAGCATTCCCTTGTATTCTATTTTGGTTAGCAAAGAAGTCAAGGTTACCAGCAATACTTCCTGATCCATCAAGAACTCCATTTAAATATAATTCTACTTCTGTTGTAGGCCCTGATGTTTCAATCATTTTAACAACAACTAGATACTCGGTATTAGGTTGAAGTGTTGTGGAACAACCAAATGCAATATCTGTACCAGTACATCTTATGTTTACAGCAAATTTTGATGCAGCTATAGATATATCAAACCCACCATCAAATAATACAAAATAATCATTAGTAATAGAATCTCCTGTTGTAAATAATGCAACCATTGTACCATCATCTCCGGTAACAAATTGTGTTGAGTCTGTATAAATATCACTTGCTAAAGCATATTCTAATTTAGCACCAGGAACAAAAGTTGGATTTGGAGTTGATGGATTATCAAAATCAAAAGCATTTCTACCATAGTTTATATCATCATTCTCTAACCATGCACATGCTTCGAAACCATCAGAAATGCCCTCTAAATTACCAGTTCCAGTATGTGGCCCAGATGTTGCTCCATAATATAGATATATATCATCATAATTAGCAACCAAAATATACCCAGTTTTTGCAACTGCATCAAAATTACCAACATAAAGTTTAATCTCATCGCTAGATGTCCCAAGAGTTGCAGTTAATCCTGTTGCATTATCCCAGAAGTTTGCTGGCATATTAGATAGATCAAAGAAGTGTATTTTACCTGTACTTCCTGATGCTGTCAGTCTTACTCTATATGGCCAGTTAGGAGCAAGCCAGTTTGTTATTGCGCTACCACAAGCATATAAATAATCTCCTGAAGCCTCTACAGATTTGAAACCTATTGCTTTATCTTCTGTAGAAACTTCACTCGCCCAACCTTTTACTGGGATAGCCTTAAGAGGATCAGAGAATATATCAAATCCTTTTACCATTTCAAAAGCACCATCACTAACTAATCGTGATGAGTTTCTGATACCCTTATCAAATCGTGTGATTTTGTCATACCTTGTTTTAGCCATTGTAATTAGTCATTACATCTAAAATAGATTTCCACTCATCTCTCTCAGCAATAAGTAATTCATTATTAACTATTTGTTTCTCAATCTTATTGAGTTTTCGTTGAACCTCATCAATAGTATATTCCTTATCAGCAGGAACAGATATTTCTATTGTGAATACACCATCATTATTTTTGTCTTTAATTTTCATAGTATGAGTATATTATTGTCTAATAATTTATTTTGGTTCGTTTGTAATTGTTGTACTTGGTTTATCCTCATTGAACATCTTCTGAATAAATGTTCCAGGAAGTTTGAATGAGTAGTTTATTGACATTTTAACAGCATTGATAAGCATCATTATAACTGTTGTTGGTGATATTCCGGATAGTGATAAGTTTACTCTTGATGTAGTTGTAACTGTTACCGGCACAACTTGTTTTATAGCCAGAGTAAATCCAACCCAAGAAGAAGATGTTCCACCTCCAAGATTAGTCCATGCTCCAGGGTCTTCTGCACCTGATCCTGACCAAACCTTTGTTGCCATTACAGATGTTATTTGTACTCCAACTACACCTGAATTATGATCCCTAAAAGTGTTTCCATATCCTGTGAGACTTGCATTTCTACCACCATATCCAGATATTTCTTCATGAGAAACTCCCATACTTACAACAAGTGTTTCTGCCGTCAAAGGTGTGATACTTGGTGTATCAATAACTCCTGTATTTATTCCACTTCCACTTGTTGTAGTAACATCAAATGGTTGAGATGTATCAATACCTCTAAAGACATAAACTTTTATTTTATCTGCATTACCTGGAGAAAAAACCTCAATACTTGTATCGGGTGTTGCTGTCATCACTTTATAATAAAGAGCCTGACCAGTACTATATGAGTCATTTCCCGACTGATACCCTATCAATGTATATCCTGTCACATCATAATCTACAATATCTGTTATTACACTATATTTATCAATAGAAACTATTACCAAATCACCTTCTGTTGGAGCTGATGTTTTACCACCAGTTAATGATTCAAGTGATACTGTTGTACCTGATGATGCTCCTGTTGTTACTGAATCAGTAAATCCAACCACCTTCACTTTTGTTGAATAACCTGGATTTTCAGGCCTAAGTGCATAAGTTATTGAAGCATTTCCTCCATATCCACCTTCCTCAAATAATGCAGTATAAGTCTCACCACTCTTCATTAACATTGATCCAACTCCACTACCAGCAGCACGAGTGCTACCATTTCTCATTAACTGCATTTGATAATCAGCAAACTGAACCCTTGGATATGGATTGTTGGTAGCATCTTCCATACCATATCCTCCAAAAGCTACAACCACAGCTCCATCTGTAGAAACTGTTAATGGCAATCCTGTCAAATCATATTCAGCTCCAGAATATGTTACCGGAGTAACATCCATTGGAGTTGTTGAATCAACACCTCTCCAAACCTGAACATGATATGTAGCTTCATATGATGTAGAGAATGATGGTATTATAACATCTGAGTCCACAACTTCTCCCATGAATTTATAATAAGCACTAATAGCGACTCTTCTTGCAGAGTTTCCACCTGATCCTGTTTCGGTATCTATTGTTATATAGTCAGTGTCACTTAATTCAAGTGGAATAAGTGTACCTCCACCAATAGTCATGTGGACAATTACAACATCTCCAGTAGAAGGGGAAGTATCAAGACCACCTGTTAAGGCTCTTAGATCAACTGTAATTGGAGATGTTCCTGTTGATACTCCATCTATTCCACCTACATATTGTATTGCCATAATAATTTTATACTAAACTTACACTGATAATCCCTGTTGCATCCCAGATAATTTTAAATGGTTGTGTTGCCGGTGTTTGATTCCCACCAAAATCTAAGAATCCTATAAGAGGAGAAGTTGCTGGTGTTCCAGTATCTTTGTAAATTACTGCTCCTGCAGTAGTAAAGATTGCTCCATCCCACTCAACATCAGCTGCATCAAATACTCCTGCTGTTATTGTTGGTTCTGTAATAGTCTTGCCTCCTGCTGTATATCCTGTCCCTACTATTTCATCTGTTATATCATCAAAGAATTCGTGTGATGCACTGAATGTATAAGCTGATTCAACTAAAGCAACCTTGATTGTATCGTTTGTCAAGTCTATGTTTGCTCCTAATAAATCATCTGTGTATGATGTATATCCTGTAAATGTTACTGCCATAATAATATTGTTAAGTTTCTAAAATGGATCTTCATCCCCTGCTATTAATTGTTTGTTATCTGTTACATTCTTTGCTCCGAAGTAGTCAGATATTTCTCTCTCCATCTCCTGTCTTTGTGTTCTATAGTTTAAATATTTCTGTTGGTCTTTGCTTCTACACCATCTTTCACAATTATATAGCACAAAATACTCATGATACATTTTTGCGAATCCTGGTTCAAAAGTAGTGTCTGTTGAAACTACATGCTGTGGAGATCTTTGGAAGAATAATCTCATAGCATTAGCTCTTGTATAATCTGGAACAGGATCTAAGAATAATGAATCTCCCATCCAGTCTGCAACATAAGGTGTTCCAGGATCAGAATCTCTTCTTCTCAATCCTATTGAACCATCATCTCTAATATCCAAAATATCAAGATCATTTACATTTCCATTCTCATCTTCAATAGTTACTGCAAGGAGTTTCAATATCTCTACTTGGTTTCCATCCTCCAGGATTTGATATGCTCTTTGTCCTGAAGTTATATTAACCGTAGCAATTGGTTCATCACCATGATTAGTGTCATCCCATTGTGCATCATCATCAGAATCCATCACAATATGTGCCATTTTGTCTATAGCTCTGTTTGTTGATCTTGCTAATTTTGTCAATGGATATTGTTCAATAGTAATACTCAACTCATCCAGAGTATTGTTTACAATTGAATCTTCTCCTGAATTGAATTTCATAAAATAATGATTGATTAGTGGTTAATATGTGGACACCAGTTTCTGATATGCACATAGCAACCCCCAAAAGGGTTAACTAGTAGTTTTAAGCAACTACAGGTACATCTACAAGCATGTTTACTTTTTCTGTAAATAGCTTTGTTCCATAGTCAATACGAGATACGACTGATATTCCTGATCTGTTGTCTGGATCATTCTCATCAATCATAATATCTCCAAAAGTAGTATTTAGAATACCTAGATCAATTGTTCCATATACTCCAAATAGTAAGTGAGTAGTTGATGTTTCAGTTGTAAGAAGGTTAGTTTCATACACTCTGAATCCATTAACTACAGGTACTTTACCTTTTACAAGTGCATCATCAGCAAACACGAATCCGTTTGCTTGTGCGAATGCTACCAGTAATTCGTAACGAGCTGGATCAAGTAGTGCGAATCCTCCCTTGTTCTTTAGCTCTGTAAGTCCCTTGTCTTCTACGATCTTTGTTCTTGCAACTCTAAAGATGTCATCAATGTTTGTAGCAGTAACTGTAATATCTCCAGCTCCTTCTCCAATATCAACTCCATCAATTGTATTCCCTGCATTAGCATATTCTGCCCATGCTGCTGCTTCAAGAGTATCAAGCAAGATTTGTGCTTGTCTTGTAGCTCTTTCCATTTGCATGTCATACCCTGTTTGTGCAATGTCAGCTCTATCAATGAACTCTGGTGATACATAAGTTGTAGCAATCTCAAGAGTTTCATTTGTAACTGTCCAATCATTGTATGTATACTGTGCTCCTCTTGTGTAAGAGTCAGCTGTAGCAACATTTTGGTAAGGGTTATTAATTGTCTTTCTTTCTGTGTAAGTAATAGTACAGATCTCATCCCAGTATTTTGCTTCGTCTAGTTTCTCCTGTAGCTTTACTTTCCATTCTTCTTTATAAACGACTGTATTTGCCATATATTAATGAATAGTTAATTGTTAAATTTGTTCTTACTTTTTAATGAAGAATATCTTGCATTAACAACATCTCTTCTAAGTTGAACATTCTCTTTTGGAGGTAGTTCACCTTTGTTAATCCAGTATGTAACTTCATCTTTAGTTGTACTCCCTCTCTTCTTTTTAGTTGGTAAAGCATCTGCAACTTTTCTAGCTTCTTGCAAGCTACTTATCCTTTCTTTTATAAAAGAATCATTTACTGCTTCGTCTAGGTCCAGTCCCATATTCTTTGCTAACTTTTGTACTTCTGCTTGATCATTAGCATCAGTATAACCAGCTGAATTTAGAAACCCCTTCTCAATTAGAGAAGTATCAGGAGCATCCTTCTTTGTAGAAGTCTTGCTCTTTAAACGATCTCTCTCTGCTTTATAACGAGATAACTTTTCAGTCATTTCTCTATGCTCTTCAGCTGTTAAAGTAACTTTATCTGTTTCTTCAGAGTCTTCATCTTGTGAAGTTTCATCTGTAGTATCAGCACCAGTATCTTCAAACTTTTCTTCTTGCTCATTTAAGTTTTCACTCATGTTTTGTCATGTTAGTTAATATCTCATTTTGATAGGTTTTGTCCTAAGTAGTTTACTACTATACAAAAGTTCCGATCTAGGTATTAGATCACTTTTACAGTCTAAACTACACTATTTTTTTATTTTGAATCTTCTTCTTCCTCTTCTGATACTATTTCTTCAATCATATCAAAAACAGTATCAATCTTAGCTGGAGTAATATCTATTGAAGCAAGAGCTAGAGCTTCTATAAGAATCTTTTTAAAAGCCTGCTCTTGATCTTCCAATAGTAAGAACTTATTGATAATGTTTTTATCTTTATCTGTTACTATCATATTATTGTTGTGGTTCAGCTCCCATACTTGTTTCTGGAACTTGAGTTGGTGCTGTAGCTTGAGGAGCATCAGGGATTGATAATGGACTAATTCCAACACCTTGCATCAATTCTTCTAGTGCATATCTTGTTTGAGGGTTAGCTTGAATTTGAGGATTAGCTAGTAAGTTCATTATGTCTTGTTGGTTAGCTAGGAAGGCTCTCTTGTCTTTCCTCTCATCTGTAATACTTAATCTTAACTTATCATCTGCATCTTCAAAAAGATAATCAAACTTTCCTTTAGAAAAGAATCGTGACATCTTAGTCTTCTTTAATCTCTTCATTCCTTGACTGATCTCAAAAGCCTTCTCATCTGCAATAATACCCCATCTCTCTTCTGCTGATACATCATCATATTCTCCAGAAACCAACTTATCAAATATCTTTAGTGAAGAATAATGTTCTGTAGCATCTGCATCAATTCTTCTTAGCTCTTCAAGTGAGAACGATCCTTCTGTTATGTCTTTCTTTCTAGCTCTCTTTACAAGGAAAGGAATTACATCTTCTCTATATAATTTTCTAAAGAATAAGTCCATCTCTTCTCTTCTTTGTTGATGTGGACTGTTAGCTTGATTAGCTTGTAGAACTAATCCTCTAAGAGTTTGATTTGATGGTAGATCTGCTCCTGTATTAGCAGCAAAAACAGAGTTAGCTTCATTAGCTGTTGTCTTCCAGGACTCTATGTTGTTACCAAAATTAGCCATTGCATTAGGCATAAGGTCTAACTTTGTATATGGTTTACCATCAGTATGCTCCAGGATTGTTCCAGAGTTCATCTTATCAACATTTCTTCCTTTAGCTTTGTTTCCTTTTGGTGTTTGTAGTAGAACTTTACCTGCTAGATCCATTGCCTTCTTTTCTTGTAGAGTATAATAGTTGGTCCAGGCTTGAGGTTCAAAAGTTCTCTTTCCAAGTCCTACTCCAAGTTCTCCTCTTGAGTTCTTTCCATACTTCAATCCATAATATACAGGCTTTGTTTTCTTAGCACTAAATAATCTTATAGGATCTTTGTCTTTGTCTTGCTTCTTAGATACTTCACCATCTTGAGAATCTGTATCAATCAATGTATAGATAAATACATAATCATTGAACACAAACGAATCTTCATCCTCCCAGTCTTCACCATTAAAATCTAAGTATTCCTTCCTTGAAGCAATCCCATGAAACTCAAATATGTCAAATACTTCTTCTTCTCTTGCCATTAGTATATCAATTCCATCTTGCTCCCATCCTTTTGTATCAATTAGATCAGCTTTGTTCATTGGATATTTTTCTACCTTGTCACCATTCTCAAAATCATCAATATCTGGATAGAAGTTTGCCCACTCAACAGCATGATAATTTAATGAGTTGTTTCCTCTCTCTGCTTTTAACCAAGCATAACCAAAATCACTTCTTGTTGCTTTAAACTCATCAATAGTTTCACCCCATGAAACTTCTTCCATCCATGCTTCATTCTCTCTGTTCACAATAAAAGCTAGAGGGTAATACTTAGGAAGTACAGGCTCAAGTGAAAAGTCTTTTGTATCAATATCTTCTGCAGCTTGTGCAGTTTCTCTTATAAGATTATATATATCTCTGTATGGTTTTCTTTTACCATTCTCATCCTCCTGACTTTTTGGATGTATCATAGCTAACATTAAAAAGGTACGAGATATCTCTTCCTTTGGTTTGTATTCTACTCCATCATAAATTTCTGTTTTCCCTGTGTCCCATTTAGTAATATGTGATTGTGTTCTTGAGTGTATTAACATAAGTGTCACTATAAATTATTAAAGTTTTTTATTTTGAATTAGAATACATCATGTTGATTAAAACTATTTCTCAATCTCTGTTCTTCTAGTCTATCGTACATTTCATCAATCTGCTCTGATACTCCTGCATGGTTTCTCATCTGCCATCCAATAACAACAGCAGTCAGAAGATCATAATGTCTTGTTGCTAGTTTAGTTGCAGATTTGTAATTCTCCATATCAACAAGTGAGTAATACTTCATCTCCTCCAGGACTCTTCTATCATGGATAGTTACTTCACCATTCTCAAAAGCTGACTTGAACTCATAGAACATATTAGGTTTTGACTTAGCTGTTGTTGACCATCCAAGAACTGTTGTTACTTTATCAATTACTAATTCTCTTCTAATATGTCTGTAAACATTCTCATATATCATCTTCAATGCAGTAACAGTTGACCCTCCCATTGTATTATTATTCTCTGGAGCAACAATACATCCACCAAACATATCTCCTTGTCTTTTAATCTCATGTGCAAATACATCAGGAGCAATAGTATTACAAACATAAGTTCCTATCAGTTCTCCTTTGGTAAAGTTCCATATAGCTGTAGTAGAAGCATCCAAGCCAAGTCCTGAAGCAACATCTCCTCCAATACCATATCTCTCTCCATGTTTCATCATATCTTGCCATAACCATAACTCTCCTTGTATTCTTTTTGGATCAGTACATTTCAAGAGTTGTGCTTCAACCATATCTCTATCAAACAATAATGAGTCTGACCTTGAAGGATTGTTCATCATCTCTGCTTCAAAATTATCAATCTCTCTTTGCTTTCCTTCAATAGAAACCTTCCCTGTTTCTAGTGCTTCTTTATCAGTAAAACAATATTTCTTATCCCATGTTATATCTCCTCCTATAACTCTTCTACCTTCATAGATTGGATTTTCTACTAGAGGTATATCTCTTGCTATTGCTCTTGGATTATCTATTAGTTTATTCCAGATATGTGCTACTGATCCTGACTCTGTAATATAGTTACATAGATATAGAATAGAAGCTGTTGGACTCATTCCAGCAATAGCTTCATCAATGTGACCAATTACCTGTTCAGTCTTAGCAATAGAATCTTTTGTAGTGTTAGTTTCAAAATCATCAAACACAAACATGTCAGGTCTGATCTCTCCAAAAATTCTACCTCTGACTGACTCTTGTGTAGAGTGAGCTTCAACTCTTATCTCATTAGTAGTGATAAAGTCTGATACTCTCTTCTTAGTCTTCTTATCATGATCCTTTGCTTCATTGTATAAGTGACCATAGTCCGAGATAATCATCTTGTTAGTTTGCAGCCAATAAGCTATATCAAATAGAGCCTGCTCTGCATTTTTTTTATCAAAACTATCCCAGTTGATATATCTCTTAGTCTTATAGCAGATTGCATGAACTATCATTATTTTTGCTAGTGATGTCTTAGCTGACTCCCTGAAGGCTCTGTGCATCACCTGGTTCACATCTCCTTTGAATAGAATCTTATAATCATTGTATATCTCCTTGTGAAACTTTGCCATTGGAAAAGTGAAGAACTCACTAAAATAATAAATAGCAAAATACATAGGTTCTTTTTGAAACAGATAATACCTCTCTTCTTTTGAACCCTTCAGGATTATATCTTTTATCTTTTCATGTCTAGTCTTTTGAATCATCTAAAATGTTATCAATTATACTCTTTGTCTTTTCATTGACTTCAAAGTCAACTTTAGACTCTGAAACTTTACGATCAGCATAACCATGATTAGATGATAGGATTAACTTAGCTATTGTAGAATTATACTCATTAGATAACCCTTTATCCAATAATCTATTCTCTTGTTCATGTAATAATTTGTTTAAAGATACGGAAAATTTTGGATGTTTTTTCCACTCTTGAACAGTATCTTTATTGACTCCAAGATGATTTGCTAATCCAGCTGTTGTTGGTAACTTTACATTTAGACGATCTTTTTCATCATAACTATCCTGACACAATTTTAGATACTCCAAAACTTTTCCTGGAGTTACATCTGGATCATATTTTGTAGGTCTGCCAAGTTTAGCCATGATGTTTTATTTTAAGTCTTTTAAAATCTTTTTTATCTTCTTCTTTTTACTTACCTTCTTTTTTTTCTTTGGCACTACCTTTATCCTTCTTTCCATCACTTTCTCCCTTGCTGTTTTTATTAATTTCATCATCTGTAAATAATTTTATTTTGGCTGTTAATGTTGTTAGTGAGGGTTCTAAGACAGCAGCTATTCTTATCTTATGCTTATCTTGCAAAACCTCTAACTCCTTTGTAAACAATTCTATCTTTTTATTTTCATCTTTTATCTCTTTATTCTGCATAAGCTAATACTTTATTTAATGTTAATTCTTCCAACTCTTCATAATTTACACCTTCTAAGTGTGCTATTGATTGTGCTGTATAACTTTTGTTATATGTACTCTTAGCATCAGCACTAAGAAACTCTACCTCTGTTGGTATTACAATGTTAGCAGTACAAATAATAAAGTCTACTTCTCCTATAGTTTTAATCTCTAGGTTTGTTCTTAGGTTTGCGTTTGGGTGTACTTTTTTTAACTGGCTTAGGTTCATACTTTTTATAATTAGTTGTTAATTCTCTATGGAACATTTTTAATCTGACATTTGGATTTTGGTTACTGATCCTACAGTCTACAAGACGATATTTTAATGCAATTCTTTCAGGGACATCATACACATCAAAATCAATTTTTCTCTTCATCTTCTTTAGAGCATAGTACCTTTCATGTCCAAGTATTATTACTCCTTCAGGGTCTACAATGATAGGTAAAGGATTTTTAGCTATCTTCTCCCTCATTACTGCTCTTGTTGCCATCACTTTAGAAGTGATGTCAGAGATTGGATGTGGTTTTATGATCATCTGTGAAGTTCTTATAACATCTATTAATAGTTTCTATAGGAACATCATACTTTAGAGCTATCTGGTTAGTATTAAAATTCTTGGTTCTAATTATTGTATGTACTAAGTAGCCAAGAAACAGCTCTGATTTTTGATACTCCTGGTAAGTTTTATTGTAGCACCTATATTTACTAGGATCTGCATTAAGGTAGTGATATACAGAAGTTGGATTGATCCCGTACAATTTGTGATAAAGTCTTCCAATCGTGATCCTTTTAGCTCCACCAGAATACATCTTAATAGCAAAACTAATCTGTTTGTTGGTTAACTTCTTGTTCACATATTAATTATACCACCTGCTCTAAGTTATGGCAACCAAAAAACACCCCTAGTTTAAAGAAGGGTGTCTTTCAGTTAAAAAAAAATATGCAAATATGTAGAGGTTTGGTCCTCCCTATTTGAAAATTGTGTAGAGCAGAAGCTCCACCTCTATATACTAACATGTTGTAAGTTGGATTGCAAGTGTAGGTTTAGTGTAGTTTTAGTGTAGTTTTGAATTGGAAAGATACCCAGTAATACCAACATATATTACAGTTTTAGTGTAGTTTTGAAGAAAAATAGCTCAAACCTTTTTAATTATAGTATATTATACAGTATTTATATATATATAAAAATATAAAAGGTTTAAGATATAAAACTCCATTTCTACACTAAATAGGAAAATACCCTTTATTTGCAAGCTACTTTACACATTCAAAACTACACTAAAACTACACTAAAACTACACTAAACACCTCAAAACTACACTAAAAACCTTAATTTTACACTAAAAAAACAAAAAAGAGCATTTGGAAGTAGTAGCACTACCTTCAAACACTCTTAATTGTTGATTACAAACACGAAAAAAATAACATGCTGTACTATTATTATACACATTGCAAACTCTGTGTCAAACTTCTTTTTCCACATTATACCATTTTTTCTTCCTTGCTCATGGATTAAATTTTTGTTATTATGAATAACATGATTACTAATATAATAAAAAACAACATGCACGATGACACAATTAAGAAGTTAGTAGAAGCAGGATATTCTTTTTTTAATATCCAAAGTCAAACAAAAAGAGTTTTTGCAAAGTGGAAACATTTTCAAAAAAGAAAACCAACATTTGATGAAATAAAAGAGTTCACAACAATGAGATACCAGAACTATGCAATTGTGTGTGGTGAAATTAGTGATCTTGTTGTGGTTGATGTTGATACTAAGAATGGAGGTGATCCAACCCCTTTCCAGAATCGTGGATTTTATGAAGTGGCAACTCCTTCAGGAGGTTATCATTTTTACTTTAAATATGAAGAAGCATTGAAGAACACTTGGCACTCTTCACCAAAAACAAAAGGCTTATTAAAAGGATATGATATACAAAGCAATGATGCTCTAGTTTTTTGTCCACCTAGTCACTTTAGAGGTATGAGTGAATACAAGCTTGTAAATGATGCACCTATTGACCACATGCCTGCTGATTTACTTCTACAAATATTAGAAGAAGTGAAACCAGAAAAGGAAGTAAAAGAATATACTCCATTTACTCCAGTAAAGATTCCTGAAATGGGAAGACCTGGGGATATATTTAATGCGATTGCTTCTTGGGAAGATGTCCTCTACCCTCTTGGCTGGAAGAAGTTTGGTTCTCCACATGGTGATATACAGTATTGGACAAGACCAGGAAAAAGAAGTGGTGTATCAGCTTCAACTAATTACAAAGGAAGTGATTTACTGTTTCCTTTTACAAACCAGACAGATTTAGATGACCAAAAGGGATATACAAAGTTCAATGCTTATACAACTTTAGTACATGATGGTGACTACAAAAAAGCAGCCAAGGCACTTGTTATAGAAAATTATAAGATAGCTAACTTATTAATATAGTATGAATAAAACATTTGAAACTAAGGCAAAATTCTTAATAATGAATCAGAAAAAAGAAGAATCTGAAGTATATGAGTTAGCAAAAAAATTTGATGTAACAAAAGAAGAAGTTAAAAAGTTTTTAGAAGATCTAAGAAAAGAGAAAGCTCTGGCAGAGGCACGAAAAAAACCTAAAGTTATTTATAATACACTTGATAAAATATTTGTAGAAAAATATCCTGATATTGTAACTTACACTAGAGGAGATAATGTATCATTTTATCAATATGAGAATGGTGTATACAATGAAGTAAAGCAACACAAAATGGAAAACTTAGTAGATTGGTTAATGGATGAACTTAGTTTATTAGAAGAGAGAGCTAATAGGACTAAAGTAAAAAATACTGTTCAAAGGATTGGATCAGTATTAGCAAGAACTCCAGGAAAAAATTTTGTAAGTGATATTAAAAGTGATGATGAACAAGAATACTTATTGAATCTAAAAAATGGACTATTAAACATGAGTACATTTGAATTGAAGGAGCATACACCAGAACACTTTTCTACAGTACAAATACCATATAAATATGATCCAGATTTTGTTGATATTCCTAAGATGGATGCTTTTATAGAATTAGTTACACATGGAGATACTACAACTGCTACAATGATCCAAGATATGTTTGGTTATTGTATAGGAGATGGAAACCCTCTACATAAAGTATTTTATTTGTATGGACCAACTGCTAGGAATGGTAAGTCAACAACAGCAAAATTATTATGTTCTCTTATTGGAGAAGGAAACTTCTCAAATCTTTCACTTGAGATTTTGTCAAAACCAACATCTACATATCTAAATAATATCGTAGGAAAACAAATAAACTTCTCTGATGAAACTACTGCAAATTATATGGACTCCTCTTCACTTACAACAATGTCAGCAGAAGGAACAATAGAACTCAATCCAAAATACAAACCATCTTTTTCTTACACAGTAAAAAGTAAGTTCTTAGTATGTTGTAATGATCTTCCAAAATTTAAAAATGGACAAGGAATGAAACATAGAATGATCCCCATCTTGTTTGAGTATCATATACCACCTCAAGATAGAATTGCTAATTTTGAAGAGAAACTTTTAGCAGAAGAAGGACCAGGGATTCTTAATTGGGCAATTGAAGGAGCAAAAAACTTGAAGAAGAGAGGAGGATTTTTGTTAAATGAAAAGTCAGAAGATGCACTTATGGAGAATACTGCGACAAATAATAGTGTCTATGCGTATTACATGGAGAATTATACAGATCTTGAAGAAGGTCAGGAAAAGAGATGCTTTTCTAAAGCTGGCACTAATGATGGTATTTATAGACAATACGAAGATTGGTGTAATGACAGGAATATTAATAAACCTTATGGTTATAATAACTTTTGTACTGAAACTGAAAAGTATGCAAGAGAAACAAAAGCCTTTGACTATATTTCTAATAGACAAAATAGTAGTGGAAATACGATAAAAGGAAGATACAGAAGTTTTTAAAAATTAACAAATAATAAATATGAATTACGAAGAACAAGAAAAAAAAATATATGGAATGAAGTTACATGATAAAGTTAGAGTATCAGAGAATCCACTAATATCTGTATTAAAAGTTCCAGGAGGTTGGGTATATACAATCATAGCCCAAGATTTTGAGTTAAGACAAAATGTTGGATCATCAGTATTTGTACCCTATGAAAAATAGAAATTAAAAATTAACAAATAATATATATGAAACAATTAACTATAGACATAAAAAAAGAAAATAATGAAGAAAAGGCATTGCCAGAAGAATGGTTAGAATGTTTTGCTAATGAAGGGGAGCTTGAGAAATTAGCATCTGATATTAAGTTAGGAGTTGTTGGATATCCAAAAAAAGGAAAAACATATCATTATCAAGGAATTATATTATATAATAATGAAGCAAAAGGAGAATATAATAAATATTATCCATTATCAGATATAGCTAAACTTTTAAAAAACAAAAAGTTTGTAATAACTCCATGTGTAGAATTTAAACCCGAATTTAGAATAGGAGGTACTTTTAAATGGGATAAAGATTATAAAAGGTATGGAGCTAAAGGTATCACTTTTGATTGGAAGACTTATGATGATTTTAAAAAAGATATGTATCAACCATTTTTAAAACATGTAAAAAAACATGGAGAAAAGAATACAACTATTGATCGTATAGATAACTCAAAAGGATATTCAAAAGATAATTGTAGATGGATAACAATGAAAGAGCAACATAGAAACAAAACAACAAATAGATATATAGAATACAAAGGAGAGAATTTAATTATTGCTGATTGGGCAAGAAAATTAAAATGTTCAAGACAAGCACTTAAGTATAGAATAGATCAAGGCTGGGATATTGAAACAGCACTAACAACACCATTTAAACATTCTAATAAATATGAAATTATATCAACACCAAAAAGAAATAGTTAATGACGATCCAAAATATACAGGCTTATTTTTAGGTACTGGTAGTGGAAAAACTAGAACAGCATTATCTTTATCTGTCAATACTGCCTCAACACTTGTTATATCTCCAAAAATGCAAAGAGATGATAAGGTGTTTGAAAGGGAAGCAGTAAAAATGAATTATGACATGGATCTAACTTGTATCAGCAAAGAGGATTTGAAAAAGTATGTTAAAAATAATACTTTACCTCAATTTGGTACAATTATAATAGATGAATGTCACACCCTTCTTGGGGTATATCCTGATGAAGTATTTGTCAAAGGAGTTAGAACTCCCAAAGCTAGTGCTATGTTCAATCAACTAAGAATTTACTTGCGTGATAACCCACCAGATCGATTGTATCTTCTTACTGCTACACTTGTAAAAAATCCTATGTCAGTCTGGGCAGCTGGAGTATTACTTGGAAAGTGGAGCTACAATAGTCATAGAAGATTTGTTGATAAATTCTATACAACTTTTAGACACAACAACAGAAATATTTATACTCCAAGAAGTAACCCTCAAATTAAAGAAGACTTAGCTAAACTTGTCAAGAAACTAGGATATGTTGGAAGACTAGAGGATTACTATGATATTCCTGAACAAACTTATATTACAGAATCAATAGCACTAACAACAGAACAGAAAAAAGCTATAAAGGACATCAAATTAGAATATCCAGATCCTCTAGTTCAAACAGGTAAGATACACCAAATTGAACAAGGAGTATTAAAGGGTGATGAATATTCTAAAGGACAGCGTATAAAGGACAATAAGGTTGATAGAATCCTGGAGCTATCACAAGAGTTTCCTAAAATGATTGTGTTTGCTAGGTATACAGATCAGATAAACAAAATAGCTGAAGCAATAGGAGATAAAGCATATACATTGACAGGACAAACAAAAAACAGAGGTGAGCTTATGTCAAGTCTTAAAAAGAAGGATAAATATGTATTTATTGTTCAAGCTAGTATGAGTGCTGGATGGGAGCTACCAGATTGCCCTTGCATAATCTTTGTTTCTAAGGATTATAGCTTTGTAAATCACGATCAGGCTTTAGGACGAGTGCAGCGTGCAAACCACATCAAGAAGAATGTCTACATCACTCTTGTGACTGAAGGTAAGAGTATAGATAAAGCAGTATTAAAAGCAGTAGAAAACAAGATAGACTTCTCAGAACATGTATACTGTGAGAATAACAAGTAGTTATCCACATTGATGAGGTGGTAATATAACTTGCAATAGATTATACTATATTAGTAGTAATAGATAATACATAGTTATGAAAAAATGCGTAAATAATATAAATGGAAGTAT
>Ga0070747_1000516_pt1 | contig 19077 bp, 19 predicted proteins | sample VirMetDEL_Mar_31_FD_77321 | JGI IMG/M metagenome (GOLD analysis project Ga0070747, IMG submission 77321) | Aqueous microbial communities from the Delaware River and Bay under freshwater to marine salinity gradient to study organic matter... | ecosystem: Environmental > Aquatic > Marine > Coastal... | reverse complement strand
CAGACATGATTTCCTCGTTTGGCTATTTTCAGCACCGTGCTGAACGATTCCGAATTTGATCACTCGACAAAAAAAGTCAAATTTTAAATTCGCTCTAAAATAGATTTTCAAGAATAGGATTATATACTGGAATACAGTAGTAGTTATTTTCTTTATAGTATTTATAAAACTTACTAGATTCTGTTTCACCAGAGAGGGAGATCCCATGTAGTGAAACAAGACTCTTATTCCTTTCAGAAAGTTTATTGTAATGAAGTAGTACTACATTACCATATATAAAAGAAACCAAATACACTGACTTAGAGCCAAGATATTTGGTTTTAATTTTGAGTTCTGTTTCTTGATCTATTGTAGTTTCTTTGTATCTTATACCGAAAGCTTTAATAACATCTAGCATCTTTTCTGAGTTGTCTACAGTAGGATTTTCAAATATTTTTTGCTCAAATTTTATTTCTGGATTTTTATCTAGATTAACTTTCGGCGCAGACCGCCTTCTCTCGCCCGCTTCAGCCCTCTTTGCCATGATCAAACCTATAGAAAAACCCCTTGTAGAGTAACATCTACAAGGGGTTTGTTTTAGCCTAATCTAGATTAGGCTATTAGCTCACTCGTCGTCACCGCTCTCTTCCTCTTCATCAGGCGTCGGGGGAAGCTCATGCCCATCCGCGCCAACATCAGTAGCCTTAGCCTTACGGGTACGCTTCACAGCGGCACCTTCAGCAACGTACAGGCGCGGGGCGAGGTGCATGTTAGCCTGATCCAGAGCCGTCTTGATAGTGGCGACGCCCAACGAACCAAACTCATTATTCTCAACAAGATGATCACGAATCTGCTCAACAGTGGTGACATAGTTATTGTCACAGAACTCCATAATCTGATTGATCTGGTCCTCACCAACCTTCGATGCTGCGCTAGAAGGACGGCCACCAGCACCAGAACGAGTCACGGGAGCGACAAGAGCCTCGATACCACCAAGCTTAAGGTAGGTGTGTACCCAACCCTTACAGGTAGAGGAGTTCTTATCGTGTGCGCGGGCCAACTGCGCCAGCGACATACCATGTCCGCGCTCCTTCATATCAGCGAGGAAGAGGAGCTTCTGCCCATTGTGCGAGTAGCTACCATCCTCACGCTTGTACTCTTCAGCCTTCTCGCGGAAGGTTTCGGGCGAATCCGAAATCTGAACAGCATAGTCGATGCGGCGGCCATCCTTGGGCATCCCCTCGGTAGACATAAAGTCACCGTCCTCAGACTCCGAAGCATCGTCCTCAACCTCATCAACCTCAACCGACGTATCCTGCGACATTTCTTTCACCTTTGTTAGAGCGTTGTTTGGGGCTCTTCTTCAGCGCAACACTACATCATCGTAGTGTTGCGCTTTCTGTATTATGATAACAAAGAAGCAGCTAAAACATTTTCAACTTTCTAACATTTTTTCAGTATCAAGCAAGTTTAGGAATTGAGCCTCAAAAAGAGCCTGATTGAACAGGTGTCTGTAATCTTCTTTAAAAGCTCCATAAGCCTTCTCCTCTTCTATTGGGGAAGAGTCCGCTATGGTTTTAGTCCTGAAGTCCAAGAGCTTCTGTAAGCTTCTAAAATTGTAGCTACAGAACGTGGATTGGCGATGCCTCACCTTGTACCTGTTCAGGTAGCCAAAATAAAGATCGCTACTCCAGTTATTTTTACCTAAAATAATATTAGCAAGTTCTGGATAATCCAATACTAAAAGATCGCCAAGCATAATAAACTGTAATTTAGCTCCAAGATGCTCTTCTACGTTTGTATAGTTTAGATCTGAAGTTTCTACAATAAAAGTAAAACACAATTTGTCAATAGCTCTAGCAACATAAACCAGTTTAGCTCTAGTGACCGCTAAACCAGTTTCTTCCTTAACTTCTCTTTCAAGAGTCTGTAGTATATTCTCACCATCATCAGACTTACCACCCGGTAGACCAAAATCTTTAGAGTTGTTCTTTCTCGACACCCCTAAAATACAGTTATGATCATTTCTATCTTTATTAACTATGATAGCTACAGCCCCAATATCCATTTTCTCATATCTTAACCAGTCGTAAGAAGACTTCTTTACAAACATATCTGAATCTAAGTAGCATCCTTGTTGCACTCTTTCAAGATTAACATCTAAAAAGAAATCTGTCAAATCTTCGTTGTTTTGTATCATATCTCAAAGTAGCTTTGCTGCAATAGCTGCTAGGGTGCTTCTCTCACCCTTCTTAAGATTAACATGACCAAATATCTTTTGACCACTCATTTTATCTATGAGCTGACTAAGACCACTATTGGACTTCATCATAAATGTAGTCTCACACTGGTCTGGATCACCACACAAAACAATCTTAGTGCCTTCACCAGCTCTTGTGATCAAAGCTTTAAGTTGAGCAAAAGTTAAATTTTGAGCTTCATCAATAAGAATAATAGCGTTTGAAATAGTTCTTCCTCTAATAAAAGCTAGAGGCTGAATCTCTACAATATCCATCCCGATCATCTCATTAAGTCCAGACCTACCCTTGGTCTGCTTGCTACCCTTAGCGTGTACAGCGTCAACACAGTCTCCAAAAGCCCCTAGATGGGGAGCCATTTTCTCTTCTACTGTGCCGGGCAAAGCCCCCATCTCTTTACCAACCTCTTCCATAGGTCTAACAAGAACAAGCTTCTTATAGGTATATCCAGCAATAGGAGCAGTTACCATTTCAAGCGCAGCAGCAAATGCAATTAGAGTCTTTCCTGTTCCTGCTACACCAATAAAGCAAAGTAATTTAATATCATCCTCAAACATCAAACTTGCTGCTATAGACTGTTCATAGTTTCTAGGAGTAATACCATAAAACTTACTATTGATATTGAATGGTTCAATTGGATTACGGTAAACCCTAACATACATCTTGTCAATTGTAGTGGGATCTGAACCATCCTCCATAGGGAAACTTTTAATATAAGCCATATATGTTGTTGCTCTTTTATTAAAATAGTTGTTGATCTCAAAGTGGTCATTACACTTCAACCCTTCCTCTTTTATAAAGTCTAAAAGAAGCTGAACCAGTAAAACATCATCTTGCTCAAAACCTTCTCTATTAGAAACCCTAAGCTTTTTCGTGTCTGGAAGTAGAACACGAAAAAGATCATTCTTGAAAGGATCATCAAAAGGCTGTGACTCTAGTTGAGAAAATGAATCTAGATCAAGTGTGATATTAATACCAGAACCTACACCATTACTGAATGTATTAATTTTAGAATTGACTTTCTGACAGAAGAAGCTATCCAAATCTCCCGGTACATCAAATACCTTCGAGTCATCTTCGTAAATAGCTTCAACATCAACTTGATTGTGTGTATAAAACTCAGCTCTAAAACCAAAACTCATAAGGTTGATTTTACTAAATAGAATTTTATCATTAGTAACCAAGATAATTTCATCTAGATTAATATCTCTATCGCAGCAAGTGGTTGTAATAATCTGCCTAATAAACTTGTTATAATGAAAAATGATATCATCAAAAGACTTTTCTGCTAGTACTTCAATAGTAGGAACATCAATAGACTTAGGTGAACTAAGAGCTGAATCTTTGATCTCCTTCAAAATCTCTTCATTAGAGATAAAAATAAGCTTAGTCTTAGTCATGGATTCTCCAATACTGTAATACAGTAAGTTAGACTCAGAGTCTAGTTCATTAATATTTCTAACAAACTCTCTAGATGTAGCGCCTCTGTCTGTAAACTCTTTCTTGAAACGGTCAATCTCATTAAAAGAAGATTCAAGAATAACAACTACATTATCTTCAAAGTTATTGTGGCTGTTCGGATCTGACAATATAATATTTGTATCAAAAATAAAAACCTTCACTGGTGGAACAGAATCAGAACCGTTGTCTAGTGACTTCTTCATTAGTTTTCCTTCGAGTTTACACAAGTAAGGCCAGTAAGCTTATTCTTACTGGCCTTAAAATTCATTTAGCCTTTATACCATCAATCAGTCCCTTAGCAATTGTCTTTAATTGATCTTCATTCATATTTGGTATTTCTGAACCAAGATATCTTTTAATCTCATTATCTATTCTTAGAGTATTAGCTATTAACTCAGACAGTTTCTTATATTTTGACATATTAATAGCTCTTCTTCTAATAATAATAAGAGCTTCATACAAAGAATTACCATAAGCTTCAGGCGTATAGTAGTAACCGCCTTCTTTACCCCTCTTTCTACCAGACACGGTAAAACTGTGTTTATCACTATGAACCCTATAGTGTTTACCGTCAATAGACAAATCAAAAAACGAGAAGTCTTGTTTTTTCTTTCTTCCTATTTTAGCTGGACCATAACCATCTTCTTCTTCATCGTCACTATCTTCATTATCATCATATTCGTCATTATCAACATCTTCTTCTTCAATATCTTTATCTAGATTAATTTTTTGAGCCCTAGCAGGAGTTGCTGGTGCGGCTTTCTTTCTTGGTTCTGCTCTGGTAGCCATTTTATCCCTTTTTGTTTAATGCGCCGAATTGCGCTCATTTTATTATGAGCGCAATTCGGCAGAAGTCAAATTTTCAGCTTCTTTAGAATTGCATTAATAACCTTCTTATCTTTCTCTTCAGTATTGTTGATAACAAAATAATTTAACATATCTTTAAGAACACTAGCTTCTGTTCTAGAGAATGTGATAGCTTCCTTAATATTCTCACTGTAAGAATCATACATGTCAGGGAATAGAAGTTCAAAGTAAAGCTCAACAATCTGCGCTAATTCTCTAATTTCTTCTTGAGCTTCTTCAGAATTACGAAGCTTCAAGTAGTGCATAAGATTGTGTGTGTCAATAGTCCAGCTAATCTTAGAATAAAAAGCACTACCTAAAATACCTCTAGCAAGCTCGCGCGTTACACCGTAAGCGAGCATTGTCTGGTACTTCGCATAGGCATCATCAAGAGGCTTAACCATCAGATCTGAAATAATGTTTTCAGCTATCTCTTCTCTAATAGTCTCTCCAGATCCTTGCTTATTAGTCTTACTCTGACGTTTGATTCTAGTTGTTCTGGGAACATAATATTCACCATCATGTTTGGTATACCTGTTAGACTGAATATTGATAGAACTCATACGGTGACGAACATGTTGGTCACGCACCATCATACAGGTCTTAATCTCAAAAGCTATCTGACACGCTTCAAGCGATGAAGTGTGTCTATCTCTAACTAGACGATTAACCAAATTACGGTCTTTAGCAAGACTAATAATATCAGTCTTATCATAAGATGATCTTGCAAATCTAGCAGCAAAAGAATCATCTCCCATCAAATTAATAAGCTTCACATACCCCTTGTCAAGATGCCTGATCTTGATAGTCTCAAGACGCTTAATCAGCTCATTTCTTTTCTGAACCTTAATCAAGTAATTGCCAGCTTCCATAGTAAGCTTTAATTGAGTTAATCCATGCAAACTGTTTTCTCTATCAAGCATCAAAACTTGACCTAGAATTCTTTTATTCTTTCTATATAAAATAGAAATTTCATCTTCATCGAGTGGTGGCTCGTCCACTATATCCTTACCATCATAGAATACATACGCCTTCTTCAAAACACCATCATAGAAGTAAGAGTTTAAAACCCTTTCTGAATTAAGGGCGTACAAGATTGCGTCTAGAATTTTTTCCATATTTTTAGAGTAAACTTCACAATCTACATCTTCAATCTTGAAAATATTTACTATAGCAATACTCTCTTGAGTCTCCATGCTCATAGCTTGAGATAGTCTAGTGTCGTAAATATCTTGACCTTCATTTGTTAGCTCCAATACAACACCATCGTCCTTAAGGTAGTCGTAAATACAAAAACCGATCCAAGCTGAAAGCTTATTCAGATAAAGTAGCAACATAAGGGTTTTAAATTCATCAGATTCAGCTTTATGATACTTGTCTAGATGTGTCTTATAAGCTCTCATAGCACCAGCAGCAACATCAAAATCCATAACTTCATCTTCTTGAGTTGCCGCACTTACTTCATTCCAAGCAAAGTCTAAAAGCTTACCAACACTAAAAATAGACAACGGGTTCTTCTTTACAGCTTCATCTTTCTCATTAAGGTCTAAGATTGAAGCATATTCATCAAAAGCTTTATTTTCACCACCTAAAAAAGTAATGTTACCAGTAACCTCACCCTCAATAACCTTAGTATCTTCATTAGCCATTTTCTTTACTCTTGTTTTGTAGAGAGTTTTCGTAATCGTAAAACTCTCTTGTTAGTGTTTTGAACTCTTGCCTTGTCATATATTTAACAAAGTCACCTTCACTAAGAAATAACATTTCAATATCACCATTAAAATATTTAAAAACAGTATATACTAAATTCTTTTTCTTTGTATTCTTTCTTTTTTCTTTTAATACAGCTACTTCACTATAGTGTCTTAAATTCAAATTATCAAAATTTAATCTAGATTCAAACCCAGACAATTCTTTGTGAGTGCAGTCGTATATTTCTTTATTATCTACACTTTCTTTAACATTAATTGCCACAATACTGTATCTTGGTTTGTTCTTGGCTTTCACTGAACAACTTCCTCACTTTTGAACTTTGGTGGCTCTAATTCTAAAAATGGATACACTTTAATAGTGGCTTTCTTAACCATCTCTTCATTTATTTCTTCACCTCTTCTACGAGCTTCTTCAGCTTGACCTAGAGATTGCTTAATAACAGCGTCCAAACCAAACGAGAACCACATAGAGGTATTAAAAGGTGAAATAGACATAAGGTTGTATTGTATATACTTATTTTCAAAATTATCAACAAACATCTTACCAATAATATTAATAATAGTTAAACACCCCTTACCTCCTACAATATTAGTGTCTACCATTCTAATATCTTCTAAGTATGATGTAGAAAGTTTACCTCTACTAAAATATGCGTCAAACATGCAGCAACTAGCAAAAATACCCATGTAAGTATCAAAGGGACTTCCGAAGTATTCTCCAGTACCGGGCATAGAAACAGGTTCATGTCTAATATCTTTAACCTTCTTTTCCGCAATTTTCTTATACGTCTTATTCCAGTAGCTTATTTGAGCAATTGATCTAATACTCTCGTTAGAGTTAGTCGTATCAATTCTATGGCTGTAAAACACTTTATTAGCGTCACGAACTAATGCGCAATTCAACCTAATTGATGATTTGCTATTACCACGCAACTTATTGTGAAAATATCTACCAAAAATATTAATAATACCTTGAACCTTTGCTATTTCTGGCTTTTGATATTCTGGAACTAAGTCAAAGGCTGTATTATACACCCCAAGATTCAGATAGTTGTAAACTTGATTTCTAAATGTTTTTTCATCAATATTGTATACACTAAAAATCTCCAACATTGTAAAAGAACATTCAGATTCACCATTCTTTTTATCCAGTTTATTTTCTACATAAAGAGCAATACCAAGAATAGGTCTATTATCTTTACCGCTAATAGAAAATACACCTTCTTTCATCATATTCTTATAAATATAATAAGAATCTAAAATTAGATTTTCTACATTGTCTGAAAAATTATCTAGTAGTAATTTAGTTCTATGCTCTGGTTCTTCTAGCTCTCTATTATTTCTCAATCTATTAAGTACAATATTTTTAAGATTTACAGAAACAGCAAGATCCATAGAATCAAGATAATTGCTGCTAAAATACCTACTTGCTTCAGACGCTTCCATGACTCTAACTCCTTAGCCTTTTTGACTTCTTCTTGACGCCGCTCTTCATCAGAAATTTTAGCTGGATTAAAAATATCTTCATCAACTTGTTTATCAGCCAAACAATAAAATACTACTTTTCTAGTATTGGTCTGAGACACAGAAATACTAGAAGACTCAAGACAATATTTACATACGCACCCTGTATTGAAAACCATATTATAGACTGCATTATCACCTTTCTCTTTTATCAATGTTATGTTGCGACAGTTTGAACACTCAAATTTGTACATCTTTTTAAACAATCCGTCAGTATATAATTTTTCTAAAACAAGCTCAAACTCATTAAGAGAAAATAATGTGCTATTCTCAGTATTAAATCTCTCAATAAAATGACAGTTGATAAAGCCTCTATCAGTATTATTCTCAAAGTAACTTGGATCTCTAGTGGCTTTATATTTGAACATTAAATATAGCTGAATAATATTAGGGGATACAATGCTAGTGATAGCATTTTCAAAGCTATTCATGCTCAAGCTTCTTTCTCTGGTAGATTAAATGTAGACATTATCTTCTTTTCTCTTTCTTCTTCAGACATAGGCTTTCCCTTCTGAAAAATAACAATGTCCTTAACTCTAAGTGCTTTTTGAACAGTAGGGTCTAAAGAGTCAATAGGAACTTCAGCAATAACATATAATTTGAGTGTCTTAAACTTCTCTAAAGCAAACCTTGTTTTAAAAATTGCTTTACTAAAACTAATAGTAGAAATAAAGCTATAAAAGCTATCAATAAAATTAATATTAGCAGGAACCTCAATAATGTTGGTAACGTCAATTTTAACAAATGCGTTGCCCTTGTCGCCAGTAATCGTAACGCCCTTATCAGCCTCAATAATAAACGACTTTGTTTCATCGTTTTCATCGTATTCTTCTACATTTACAATATCTATTGTTTCAATGATATTGTTTAGGTCTTCTTTCTGTTCGTCTTTCATAATTGCTCCTTCACAAAGTTTCTGCCTTTTATCTCGTCTATCCCGATCACTTCAAAGATACGCACAATAAAATCGTTTTGTAGTTTGCTGTCACGAATAAGAACGGCTGTATCTTTAACTTTATCAAAACCAAATATAAAATTAACCATATTATTTTTGTTAATCTCACTTGAAATCCACTTTCTCATAAAAGACTTAATATGATCGTTATAAGAAGCTTCAATCTCATTATAGAAATATTCTCTCTTCTCTTCACTTAGATCATTTCTATAATAATCAATACTGTTAAGAAGTTCTCTTAAGGAGGGTAGAACAAATTTAGTCATAATATGATCTTTATTGTCAGAAGGTGAGGTTAATGTAGTGAAATCTGTAAATATTCCAGCTTTCTTATAGCAAGATTGAGCCTTATAACAAATATAGTGTTTTCTTGACAAATTGTCAATTAAAATGATCTGTTTCTTTATTCTTACCTTGTCTTTGCCATTTTCATCCTCAATCCTAAACAGAGGTGTTCCGCATACCTCACAATGAGTAGCAAACCCTTTTTGAATAGCTAAATCCATAACTCCTTTTTCAGTACTAACACAGTTTATCTCACAACTAGTTGATAAAATATATTTGTACCTAGTAATGAAAATACCTTCTCCAGCCTTACCTATTTTTTGGTAGTAGCTATTGGCTTTGATAACAATTTTATTATTGTACCCCTCTAGCATCGGAACGCCTAGAGGGTGACTTTCTACTGCACTAGCCATTAAACCTTTCCTCTGTTTAGAATCCACAATAGATTGAGAGTCATACAGCACGCCTCTCTTTCGCAAATGAATTCTGTTGACATATCGCTCTCTCCCATCATGGCTATTTCGCCAAAACTATCTTCAGCTAGAATAGAAAAATTATTAGGATTGCAGATAACAGAACTTATAGACTCTTTATAGAAACCTGTCAATCTATTTTTAATATCTTCATAACACTCAAGCATCAATTTGTATTCTTCTGTATCAGTAGCAAAATAAGTTTCTAATATTATTACAAACTCTTCATAGCAGTCACATTCGTACTGCTCAGAGTCTTTAGAACTTTCCTCACTAGGTCTATTCTTAAAATAGTCCCTGATATTTATTACGTTAGCACCTTTCATATCGCCTCCTTAATGCCATCTTTATAGTAACCAACGAACGACCTTTTTATTGAATTTTAATTAATTAAAGTTGAAGACCTCCACACAGCGACGCTAACAGCCTTCTAGACACAATATAGACAAATCTCCATCATAAGGCTCAAAACAGATCAGGGCTTCTTATTCTGCCTTGTCAGGTCTTTGATGGAGTCTTCAACATACATGTACGCGCGCGGGCGCACACATGCGCGTATGGGGGGTGAACGGGCTGGATTTCAGCTAGGTTAATTTTTTTCGCCGCCCTCATATTTCTCAGACCTAGTGGCTGAAAAAACGTGAACCCTTAAAAATCAGCTACTTGAAAATAGTTTAAAACGTATTTCAATCTCACTTGTTATGTTCTTTAGAACCTTTAAAAACATATCTTCTTTTGTTTCTTTATAGGAGAATTTCAGAATCTATTAAAAACAGTTATCTAAGACATATTTGGAACAGATGTAAACGGGATTAAAAATTTTGGCGGCGGCTTAAATTGTAGGATAGAAAATTAAGCTCGATAAAATATTTACATACTCTCCCGAAGTTACTATTATTGTGGTGGGGGCTGGTCACATGGTAAGCAAACAGAAAGAGAAGGAGTCTAGAATGACAGCACTACTTAAGTTAGACAGGAACCTGAAGCTCGGTTCTGAAGGTAAAGATGTTGAAGCGATTATTAAGGGGATGGTAGAAGCAGGTGTTCTTAAAAATCAGAATGATAAGATCACTAATACAGAAGATGTAGCTATCAAGGTTATTCAGGCTAATTATGGCCTTAGTATTGATGGTATCTTTGGTAAGAATTCATTAAAGAGTTTACAGACCGCTTTGGATTCTGGAACTAAGATTCTGGATACGCCATTAGACGACGTTATGAATCCTGTGCATACTGGAGATGCTAAAGATCAAATGATGTATGATGGTTTGAAGCGAGCGATTCATTACCTCTCATTAGGAGCCTGCGAAATCGGAGGCAATAATAAGGGTAAATGGGTTGCTCACTTCCACGGTGTTTCGGAAGAGCGTTTGCTTAAGGGTAATTGGCCTTGGTGCGCGGCATTTGTTAATTGTTGTTATAGTGAGGCTAGCAAAGAGAATGGTATAGACAAGGGTTTTGATGGTTCTGGTTTAGCTCTTAATATTCGCAATCAAGTTAAGAGTCGTAATGAGAGCGGTATTAAACTTCTAAAGGTAGATAAATACAGGCCGGGTATGTTAGCTTTCTGGGTTAGAGGTAATGCTGGTTGGCAAGGTCATATTGAGATGGTTCATAGTGTTCTTAGTAATAAGTTTGTTTTGTTCTTGGGAGGTAATAGAACAGCTAAAGTTGATTTCTTTGTTCAGAAGATTGATAGACTTAGTTTTGGTGATTGTAACTTCTCTACGGTTTCTTATGTAACACCTAGAAAGTGAGAAAACCCCATGGCTGGTGAAACAGATCTAGTAAAGATAGAAGATATAGATGATTCTATGGTTCACGATTTGCAAGTATTTGAGTTAAATTTGTGTGTTAATATTGTTAGTGGCGGTATGGCACCCTATGAGGCTGCTAGGCTAGCTGGCATTAGTAAAAATAAAGCAACAATGGTTTTAAAAAAGCCTGCTGTTGTAGCTTATATTGACTTTCTCAAAAAGAAATTGACGGTCAATGCTGTTGATAGTAGTCTGAATCAGTTGAGAGCTATTCAAGATAAGTCTTTTCAAGCAGTTATAAGTAAGTTTGGTACTCCAGATCATATTAGGGATTTGCCTAGAGAAGCTACACCAGATATGATTAGAGACTACTATAAAAGCTTTGCTTTGTATACACCTATAGATAAACTTCACAAGATTCACTCAGATTCTACAAAGAGTATTGTAGAGAACTCCCCTGAGTCTGCTATTAAGAAAACAGATGATGTGGAACTAGAGGATAAGGTTAGAGCTAAATTTCAGAAGAAGGTTACTAGACAGAAGAGGCTTACAGAAGAGCTTAGTAAGAGAGGCATTCCAGCAAGCCAGTATCATCATTTTGGTATTAGTGAAGAGGATGGTGCTTTTATTGAACTTAATAAGCCTGTACTTGTTGATACCACTGTTCCAAAAGCTGATGATGGAGATATTGAGATTACAGAAACAACGGTAACATTTGAGGGTAGTTTAGGAGATCTTTCTAAACTATCATTGTTCGATGAAGAGTAACAGAAGAGGTGTTCTATGGCTACGACAAAGAGGAAGACGACTATGAGTACTACAGAAGAGAGAGTTAAATCTGCTGATGTTACTGTTGAGCTTACCGAAGGTCTTAAGGAGACTACGGAAACCGAAGCTCCGCAGAATATTAAGCTAGCTGAAAAGTCGGCGTCTGTTGTGGTTGCTCGCAGTATTAAGGATACTCCTACCCCTGTTGAGACGAAAGCCGAAGTTGTGGAAAAGAAGGTTGAAGAGGTTGTTGTCAATAGCTATGAGGGATCTGCAACTAGATCTAAGGCTGAGATTTGTATTGGTCGAACGGACAGCCTGAGTAGGCGTTACCTGCCTCTTAGAGTTCGCTAAAACAAAGCCCCTTAGCATGAATTCATGCTAAGGGGCTTTTATCATAGGAGTCTATGAATGGAGTCAGAAAGTATTGTAGAGAGGCTTAAAAGATTAAAGTCTGCCCTCTCTGGTGAAACAATTGAAGAAGATATTTCGATTAACCCTAATTTAGTGAATAGAGTTGAAGATAGTATTACTGGCGCTCCCGCTGGTTGGGTTATTAAAGATCCTGATGAAAGAGATATGCCTAAAATTATGGATTATGTTCTTAATGAAGCTAGAGGTAATAATCCTAACGATTTAGCGTTACAAAACACTAGGTTTGATTTAGAAGAGGTTCTGTCTACTCCATTTGGATTTTTAGAGTATGGCTTGGATCAAGAAATTATGGATTCCTTTTCTTATACTGGTGAGTGGGTTTGGGAATCTTATCAGGAAAAGTATTTTAGATGTTTGACGTGGTTTATTACTAATAAGTGTCGTCAGGGTGGTGGTTCAGCCATGTTGGCGGCTGAAAAATTTGCTAAGGGTATTCTATCAAAGAATAATTATAGCGCAATTCTAACATCTTTTAAAAGAGATGAAGCCACAGGTAAGATTGATTATGTTCGTCAATTCTTAGAGGCTCTACCGCCTAGATTTAGAAAGAAGATTATCCGTGATCCTCACCAATTAATTGAATTCCAGAATGCTAACGGCACTAGAGTTAAAATTCTTTCTCACGCTCAAAAACCTATTCGTGGTATCAACGGTGATGTTGGTCTAGACGAGTTAGCGTTCTATAGTATTGATAAAGAGATCTATAAGTCCGCTCTACCTGCTGTTGCGGCTGTTAGAGGCAAGATTGATATTATATCAACTCCTTTTGGTAAGAGTGGAACTTATTATGAGATTTGGTCTGATCCTGTTAAGTATCCAGAATTTTTCAGACTGAATATTAAGTGGTGGGAATGTAGACGTTATCTTAAAGAAACTACAGATGAATTCTTTATTGACGCATGTATTAATGCAGAAAAAATGACTTGTGAAGAAAGAGTTCACAAGTATGGGAATATCTGGCTTATTCAGCAGCTAACTAACGCTGATGATGAAGATACTTTTAGACAGGAATTTGAAGGTTTCTTTGTTGATGCTCAAGCAGCATTTTTCCATAGAGATTTGCTGTTAGGTTGCATGTTCCATGAGAAGAGTTCTATTGACGACTATAACCCAAAAGAAGAAGACTTCTTTCTTCCTGTTGATGAAGCACTAGCAGACCATGAAGTTTCTATTGAACAAAAATACAAGGGTAGAAAAACTAATCTTGGTAAGCCTGTTGTGTTTAAAAAATACAAGACATTAAGTCACCTTTACGCAGCCTACAAAACTGGTGAAATATCACCTAATCTTTACATGGGCGGTGATATTGGTGCTACCCATCACGCTACACATATTAGTATTATTGAGGATGTTTACCTTGATGATGGTATAGTACTACAAATTGAAAGATACTCTTTAAATAAACGTCAGTGGGATCTACCAGACCAAGAAGCCTTCTTTGAAGGCTTAATGAGGTTAGGTATAATTAGAAGAGCTATTGTTGACGCTACAGGTATTGGTATGCACATTGGGCAGTCTATGGTTAAAAAGTTCGGTAGTATCTGGGTTGATTTACAAATGGGTGGTGGTGGCAATAAGTCTAAGCTTCTTGAGAATATGATGATCAATCTTAAGAGTAGATTTGAGTCTCAAACAATTGCTTTGAGCTACGATAAGATTGTGCTAGAAGACCTATATAAGATTGAGAAAATTCTTACAGCAAATAAGACTATTTCTTTTAAGTCTCCCAAGAACAAGAGACACCATAGCGATGCTGCTTGGGCTGTTGCTTTTGCTTCTATTGCTGGTACTCCAGCTAATACTTCTTATCTTGCCAGAACAACTTCTAGTATTAATATAGATGTAAAAAAGCTATCAAACGAGGCTAGTGTTTCATTAGATCATATTGCTGGTTTTGGTGGTAATCCAGAAAATGCTGGATCTCAAATATACGCCAACCCAGACGAGAAGAAGGGGTTGATGAATGCTGGAGTTCATAGTGGTTTATCAGGATTTTTAACCACTTCTGGTCTTCCTAAGCCTTCATTTGATTGACTTTCAATGACTGAATTCGTAGTATCTGCAAGGGGTCAACACTAAACTAAAGGAGCCTTACTATGGTCCAAGCAAAAGATAAGATGGTAGACTTGATATTTAACAGAATGAAGAATGTTCCGATTTTTATGTCTTCTCCAGATATGCACAGTTATATTGCTTCAGAAATTGATGATGCTGTTGGAAAGTTTATGCCCAATAGTTCAACATTCTCTGGTAAGTTTACTATTGATAGTTATTTTGGAAGTAAAGTGTTTGCTGATTCTACTATGAAGCCAACAGCAGGCTTCCAAGCTAAGTTGTCAAACGGCCAACTCAGCAATTCACCTGCTGAAACTGCTACTAATTTTGAGGTTACAAATGCTGATAGATATACTATCTCTACTTATAATAAGATGGATAAAGATCCTATTCTAGCTTTAGGTAAGATTGTTTTATCTGGTATGATTGGCTCTCTAAGATTTTCAATTAATTGTAAAGACCCCATTATTGAGAAGGTGGTTTATGAGGGTTACAAAAACTTTCATAATGAGGTTGTTTCTAATTCTGTAACTATCGGTAGAAAGTTGGGTTGGGCTTTTGGAGAAAAAACATATAAGAAGCAGTTAGTTAAAATTACTGATGTTGATGATACTGGTAAAGAGGTAATTATTTATGAGGGTGAGATTACTGGCTTGAGTGACATTAATTTTATTAATCCAGAACAAGACCTAACTTATTGGAAAGATAAGAAGACTGGTAAGCTAGCTTATGTTGAGCAAACTAAATCTAGTGGTAAAGTTAAGTGTGTAAGATCTAAGCTTTACTGGCTTGCTCTTGATTCTGAGTTTGGCAATATTTTTGGTGAGTCGTCTTATAGAAGAGCATACCCATACTGGTATTATGACAAGATTAATTTTCAGCTAATGTTTAAGCATCTTGAAAGGTCTGGATCTCCTCACCTTGAGGTTAGATATCCTAATGGTAATCAATTTGATGATGCTGGTAATAGTATCCCTAATGATGTTGTTATGAAGAATATTGTTTTAGGTTTATTCTCTAATAGTATTGCGGCTATGCCTAATGAAACTGATAGTAATGGTAAATATACTTGGACTGCTGAATATAAAGAGGCTAAGAATCAAAATATTACACCTTATTTGAATTTCAAAGAGCTGTCTGATAGTAAGAAACTTCAGTCTATTTATGTTCCAGAAGCTAGCCTAATGAATTCTTCTTTTTCTGAGACTGACGCAAAGATTGATATTTTGATGATTATTGGTGAACACATTGTAAATCAAATTGAGGTTGCGATTAAGAAAGATATTATTGATAGTCTTGTAGAGTACAACTTTGGACCAGAGCATATTGATAAGGTCACTTTTAATATTGACAGAACAGGTCTTGGTAGAAGAACTCTTATTAAAGAGCTGTTCTTGCAGTCTTTGCGCGCTGGAAACAATATCAAGGGATATCACGTTAAGACTTGGCTTGACTTTGAGAAAGCTCTTACAGAAATGGGGATGCCTATTGCTTCTTTTGATAAGAACTTTAATCTAGATCCAAATGCTGCACCTATGGAAGACTTGGGAGCAATTGATCAAAATATTGAAGATTCAAATGGTCAAAATAGAGCTACGCCAGATAATCGTAAGCGTGGTAGAGATGCCGCTAATAAGAATGCGGCTGACAACACAACAACCAAGTGAGGCTACAATATGGTTGCTCCTGCTAAAATAGAAGACGGTAAAGTTAATGATAGAGTTTATCTTTTTTCTGATATGTCTGAGATTCTTAAAACTACTCTAGACAATATTAATGCAACCAATGAGACAGTTGTTGACTATAATGATCCTGCTAACTGGCCTCACTCTTTAGATATTGATGTTCCTATTTTTAGAGAAGGAAGATTTGACCACTGGCGTTATGATATTTTAGAGTTTACTGTTGCCACCCTTGATAAGATTATTGCTAACTTTAATGCAAAGATTGTACCTTATGATATTAGTTTTGATATGGAGCATTTTTATCACGCTGGTGCTTTAGCTTGGATCAAGACTGAGGAAGGCAGTCTTTATCGCAAAGAGATTGCTATTAAAACTGATGTTGGTGATAAAATCCTTAATGTTCTTTTTGCAAGATGCACTCTTAATAGGAAGGGGGTTGAGAAGATCTTAGGTAGGGAGGTTAGATATTTCTCTTCTGAAATTCATCCTGATTTTAGCACGAACGAGATTCACACAATCAATGTTGGTAATGGTGTTATTGCTGATACATTACTGAGTCATGGAACTACTCTTGTTGGTGGCGGCTTCACTAACAGACCCTTTATTCCGGGTATGCCCGCCGCTTTCTCTAATAGAACTTTTTCCACCGCTGAACTAAAGAATGGTTTGAAATTCAACGAGACACAGACTATTACTCTTCTTGTTGATAGTGGTTCCGATAAGTCTTTTAGTAATAATTCTTTTGGAACATTCGTTACTCTTGATACAGGTGATGTTCCAAACACCACTCAAAGCTTTAGTAATAACTTTAACAATAATCAAGCGCCCCTAATTACTACATCGGATAAAACCGAAGGAGACAAAAACATGGCTACGATTCTACTCTCTGTTCTGGCAGCACAGCTCACCGGGAAGACTCCTGAAGAGCAGATTAATTTGTTCTCTTCTAATGTTGAGAATATCGCCCCTGCTGAGAAGCCTATGTTTGATATGATTTTTAACAGCATTAAGAATAATGCAGACAATGATAGAGTTCAGGCTAGGCTCGCACAAGAGGCGGAGCTTGCTAAGGCTGAAGCTGTTAAGTTGTCTAAGGAGCGTGACGAGCTTAAGATCAATCTTGTTAAGGCTAATGAGCAGGGTTGGCAGAGTCAGACCAAGAGTTTTTCACAAGAGCTGTCCGCACTTGGGCATCATACCGCTGTTGTGAATGAGGTTGAGCGTTTGTTCTCTAACATGCCTACTGACCTTCGTTCGCAGAAGTTTAGTGTTGGAGATGTTCAGTATGATATTAAGGGTATGTTCCAGTCTGTTCTTAGCAAGCTTCCGAAGGATGCTTTGATGAATCGTGAGTTCAGTCTTACTAATGAAGCTAATAAGGAAAATGTTGTTCCTGTTAAGCCTGATACTGGCGCTACGGACGGCTCTAACCCGACTCCTCCGAAGGGTGATCCTGCTGATCCGTTCTTGGCATTCTCTGAGGCAGATCGTTCTAAGGCTAAGGCGTTCTCGAAGCGTTACGGTTCTTTGCCTACCGCTGATCTTATGCCTCGTATTAATGCTGATGGTTCTATGAATTTCGGTTAATTTTAATCTAGATAAAGTTCCACCACATAAAAGAAAAGAACGGTAAGGAGAAAAAAATGAGTGAGTTTGGCCCCCAGCCCGGTCGTACCGCCGCTGGTTACGAAGACAATATTCTTGCTTCTACAGCTAACCTTGTTCCCAAGAGTATTACTATTCTTGCTACAGCTACCGATGCCACTAATCCGGCTGGTGTTCTGCATCTTCGTAAGGGTTTGATCTTGGCTCCGCTTAATACTGGTGCTAACAAGGGTATGTATGTACCCTTTAATAGTGCTGGTGCTGATGGCGCGGAGCTTGAGCAAGACGCTGTTGTCTTGCTTGCTGGTTATGAGATGAACGGTGTTGACAACTGTATTGCTAATGCTGGTGTTGCTGGACTTTTCTTGAAGAAAAAGATGATTTATTCTGGTACGTTTGATTTTACTCTTGCCTCTAACGGTATGAGTTTTAGTGACGGCTACTACCGTTAATTAATGATGGTGCTTGGTAGAACAACATAAAGAGAAGAACGTAAAAGGAGAAGCGATGGAAACGATTGGTAGTGAGCCTGTTAATCACAAGAAGACTCACCAGTTTAGCGGTCTAGACCGCAGCCCTATTTTTGATCCTGAGAATCGTGGTACGCCTTTGGCTGCTATTTATTCTCGTGATAATGATTACCTGTTCGGTCCTCTCTTGCCTTTGCAGTTGCTTAATGCTGATAGTATTAAGCAGGATTTGGAGATCCCCCTTCGAGGCGGTTCTACTCCTGCTGTTGCGCTTGATTCTGAGTCTCCTATCTGGGGCCAGTATAGGCGTGCGGATCAGGAGTGGGCGCCTGCTCACTACCGTGAGAAGTGTGTTATTAAAGAGACAGACCTTGTTAAGCTTCGTAAGATTGGTACTGAGAGCGATCTAATGACGGCTAAGGAGCTTGCTGCCAAGCTCTATGATCCGATTGTTGAGCGCCAAGCTAATATGATTGAGGTTAGTCGTCGTCAAGCTTTGTTTGATTCGGTTGTTACAGTCAACGGTCCTAATGATTCGCCTATTCAGGTTAAGTTTTCCCACCCTGCTTATCTTAACCCTTCTACTGCCGCTTCTTGGTCTAATACTGCTACTGGCGATACTCTGGCAGATCTTCAGCTTTGGCTTTCTCAGTTTATTATTGATACCAGTTTTGATGTTCAGGGTGTTTGGCTCGCCCATGACCAGTTGCGTTTGACTGGTGCCCAGACTAAGTTTATTGCTCGCGCTACCGCTGGCGGTAATGTGTTTGATGGTAGCGATGGCGCTGTTAATAGATTTATTACTTCGT
>Ga0070747_1000515_pt1 | contig 19117 bp, 13 predicted proteins | sample VirMetDEL_Mar_31_FD_77321 | JGI IMG/M metagenome (GOLD analysis project Ga0070747, IMG submission 77321) | Aqueous microbial communities from the Delaware River and Bay under freshwater to marine salinity gradient to study organic matter... | ecosystem: Environmental > Aquatic > Marine > Coastal... | reverse complement strand
ATGAAGAAAGTGATTCTAACTGACTGCGACGGCGTTCTCATGGACTGGGAACGCTGTTTCGGCGAATGGATGATTGATAATGGATATGTAGTAAATCCAGAATTTGAACACTCATATGACATGGCTGCAAAATATAGCATTAGCGAAAGTGAAAAACGTAGGCTTATAAAATTCTTCAATGAATCTTCAAGAGTTGGTTATTTGCCGCCATTGCGTGATTCAATAAAATATGTTAAAAAATTACATGAAGAACAGGGTTACGTTTTTCATATGATTACTTCACTATCATTAAATCCATTCTCCCAGAAATTGCGTATCGAAAATACGAAAAGATTGTTCGGAGAAACTGCATTTGAATCATTTGTATTCTTAGATATTGGTGCTGATAAAGATGAGGCGCTTAGTAAATATAAAGATAGCGGACTTTTATGGGTCGAAGATAAATCTGAAAATGCTGTCGCTGGCATAAACCAAGGACTAGATTCAGTTTTAATTTCACATACATTTAATGAAGATCCTTTCTGGAATGGTGGCGTCCCTAGATATGATACATGGAAAGATTTGTATGAGGCAATCGTATGACTTCCATCGAAGAAATATTAAATTTACGTTTCCAATATGAAACTTATGTAGAAAACTTTGAAATACCCAAATCTAAAACTCCAGGTCTTATAAATAATATCAAATGGTTCAAAGATAATGGTCATATGAAAAATCGCTTTAAAAAGGGATATAAAGAATGTTTGATAATTTGCGATCTTATCTTGAAGGAATACTATAAGAGGGAATAGATGGCAAGATCAAAATCAAGTTATGTGGCAAAAGCCTTTGGTTCAAAAGGAGTTTTTGCTACAGCTATTCCGCAACGGACCGCGGATGGTGCGGAAACAAAAGCCGCAGCAACTTCTGGAGCACCGACAATATCTGCAACGGCGCCTGATTCTCCTAAGTCGGGCGACTTTTGGTATAATACTACCTCAAAAGCTTTACAAGTATATGATACGAATCAATGGGTTGCAGCATCACCAGATAAATCGGTTGCTATGGCAATTGCACTAAGTTAAAATTAAAGGGTTATAAAAAAATGGCTAAGAAAAGAGTGTACGGATATACGATAGATGCGGAAAATAATTATATTCGTATTCCAGACAATGTCCATAAAGAAAGACTTTTACTTATTACGGATGTAGATACTGGGAAAATACTTTATAATTTTGCAGATACTTCTTTTATTGCAACCGCCGTTAATTATAATGATGAAACTGAATATACTATTATTACTACGTCTGTTGATTTATCAACTGAAGGCGTAACTAATACTTCTAAATTACAAATTTTTATTGATAAAGAAGAAACTCTCTTTTCGCCGATCGAGCCTCTCCTCGATCCGGTAAGTAAATTAAGAGTATCCAATCCTGAAAACCTAATTGACACCGACTTTGAATACGGTATGCAAAGTACAAAATGGGAAACTTTGCAGACAGTAAATAATATACCAACAGTTTATAGTACAAGCGGAGATACGCCTGTCGAGGGTGTTACTTCGGTTATAAGTGTTAAAGGATCAAAACAAGTAAAGGTTACTACTGATACGCCACATGGAATGCAAATAGGAAATCCTATAAGTGTTCAAGGTGTTGAAGATTATCAATCGGAAGGTTATTTTGTCATTTCAGGTGTTGCCGATTCGTTAACATTCTTTTTTGAATTAGATGTTGAGTCATCAACGACCGGAGATATTAGCGGTAGTTATACTAGTATTATTGCAGCTAAATTTTTTGAAGGATCTCCTCTTAATTTATATGCGGAAGCTGGTGCGCAGACAAACAATTTAAGCCCAAGTTCTCTCTCAGTAACAACGAATGAAACTCACGGATTTAATACAAATACAAAAGTTTATCTTAGAAATACTGTTGGTCCTAAAACACTATCTATAGCAAATTCAGCGGGAACTGCTCCAGATGGTAGACCATATTTAGATTTACAAAGTCTATTTACAACTACTGCGGTAGTCGATACCAGTGTATCAACGGGTCGAGGCGGTTTTAGAAATTCTCCTGTTATAACATATGATTGGGAATCAACATATACTTTATATCTATCTTCGGGAGCTATTGACACTGCTAATAATCAGATTACATGGACAGGTCATGAGTTCCGAGACAAATATACTGTCTTGTTTAATACACCAAATAAAGGTGATAGTGACTGTGGGATGACTGATGGTTACGTATACTATGTTAAATACATAGATGATAACACTATTTCTCTATATACTGATGAAGCCTTATCTAGTATAGTTAATTTAACAGCATATCTTGGAACATACGGTACTCCTAGATTAGGTTTATGCTATAAGATAGAATCTGCTAATGGATATCAAAGAGATACTGCATTTTACGATTCTTTAACTCTCGGGGCTGGTTTTTCAAGTGCATATAGTATTTATTATATGAATGTCTATGGCTCGAACGGATCTAGTAGTTCATCTCCAATTCAAGCATATAGTACGAACAATGGTAGACATGGCGTAACAGGAAGAGCATATTGGAATCTTACCACATCTGGAACAGTTTATTATAGTGTAACAGTTAGTTCAGAAAGTCGCTATGATTATGCAAGACTATATATTAATAATAGTCAAAGAGTAAATATATCAGGTAGTACTACAGTCACTGGATCTTATTATGCTAGTGCTGGTAACCAAGTTAGATTTGAATATCGGAAAGACGGTAGCGTTAATAGATATTCAGATAGAGGTTATTTAAATTATATGTATGGCACAGGCACCGCCACTGTAACTGAAGCTATGAAGAAAAAATCCGGGGCAGATTTATATGAAACCACATGGGGCCTTGGTAGAGCGCAGCCTCAATTTGTATCAGCATTTCAGGGAAGAACACCAGGAGCGTATTCAAGTTCGGCGGACGCTTTTTCATATCAAACAAATTTAAGAACAAATGGTAGATATGGACAAATTAATATTCCTAATACTACTACTGCTAGTTCCCATGTCACAAATGGATTAAATTTAAATTCATCTGACAGTAATACTTCTTATGGATCAAGTTCGCAGATTTATTATGTATTGTGTAACTACTTGAGTGCTGATAGAAATACACTTTATAAAACAGATCATGGCGCGACAGATGATCAAACTGTAAATATTTCTATTGCTGATTCGGAATGGGCAGCTGGTGAAAGGTTTATTTTTGGTAATTCTTCAGGTTCTGCTGTGACGATGCCTCAGCAATTTGACACAACTATTAGTGTAGTAAACAGTGATGTGTTTAAAATACAGACTTCTTTATCTCCTGAAACTGACGATATTATGCAATTTCCATCACAATTTACTATGAATTTTCAATCACAAAATCCTTTATTTAATACTTTTTATGTTACAAACCATAAAATAACTGGTACAGCCGAGGCTACATATAAAGTAGCTGGTTTAAATGAACCAGCCCCAACTGTTTTTAATATAACTGCTGAAACGGGAAATGCGAATTATCTATTTACAGGACCTACGGTTGGATCTCTTAAAGCCGATCCAGGGTTAGTCGTATACAGGGGTTTAACTTATAATTTTGTTGTATCTGCCGCTGGCCATCCGTTCTATTTAACAACAGATGATGGAACTGGATATGTATCTGGAAGTTATGTCGGAGAATATACAACAGGTGTAACTAATTCAAGAGCGGATGCCGGTACGGTCGCATGGACTGTTGATGCCGGAACTGCGGATACTCTTTATTATCAGTGTGGTAATCATGCCAGTATGTTTGGAACAATTACAGTTCGTGATGCCGGAACAGCTATTGGCGGTTTAACAAATAATACTAATTATAACTTAATTAGAATAAATGATTCTAGATTATCATTACAGTCAGCATCTGGATCAAATACATCCGCAACAGGTGTAACTGCCGCTGTGGGCGCAGCAAATAATAATACTGTGACTAATTTGTTTGTTGATCTGGAAACACCTTTAGGTATAACTCCAAGTGCAGCGTCTATTACAAAAGTAGAATTTAGGGGCGACTTTGGGTTTCAGCGTGAGTATGTGTTGATGACATTCTCAGATGGGGATGAATATTATGTTGGTGAAAGAGATGGTGCAGATACTTCTGCTTGGCTAGAAGATCCGTATTTTTCTGTTAAAAATGTTACTGATCTTTTAACAACACAGAGCGGCTTGAAAGGTATAACTCTTACGTTTAATCCTACATCTGAAGTTAATTTTTCACCTTACGGAATGTCTAATTATTGGGAAATTAGGCTTACTGTTTCAGCCGATACAGGAACAATTGTATTATCCGGCTCTGGAACTGGGGAACAAGACTTTGTTGTTAATAGTTTGGTCGGTGCATATGATGGAGTATTTAATCTTACAAACGGAAGTGATAGTAAAAAGTTTGACTTAACAACTGATTTCCTAATTCCTGAAAGAAGTTATATTTTTACAAATACAGCAATAAATTCAACAGACGATGAAATTACTCTTAGTGCTCCTCATAATTTTATAACTGGAGAAAAAGTTTCGTATATTGCTTCTGCCTCGGGCCATGTCGCAGATCCATCAATATTAACAGAGTTAAATGTTATAGTTATAGATGAGACAAAAATAAAATTAGCAGGAAGTTATGTAAGTGCAATCAATAATATTCCAATGTCACTTACAGTTCAAGCTGGCACACATACACTGATAAGTACAAATGTAATAAAAGCTATAAAAGGTGGCGGTAATGTCGATACCGTATTAAATAGTAAAATAGTAACAGGCAATGGTACATCATTCTTATCACAGTTTAAAAGATTTGATACTGTATGGATTACTGATTCTGAACTTACTAGATCCCATGTTATTGATACGATAACGACAGATGAATCTCTGACGTTATTTACAGGCGTTAGTGTTGCTGCAGGTACTGCTGATTATTATTACGGCACACAAATAATGCTAAGACCTGACGGATATTCGTTACACAAATCTTTTGATGGTGGTGTTGATATTACTGCAGGTACGAGTCCAAATAGTAAAATTGTAAGACAGTCTAGAAAATATTTTAGATATCAGTCTGGTAAAGGTATTCAAAATAGTTTTGCTATTAACTTTAATCCTGCAGAAATAGTTAATGAATTAATTGTTTCGTCTGGTAATACTGCTACAGTAACAACTCCAAAAGCACACAATTTATCTGTTGGTGAGCAAGTTACGATAGAAAAAGCTGAAGTAACCCAAGGAGCTAATTTGTATAATGGTACATATAATGTGTCGGCCGTGGTTAGTCCTTTTAAATTTACCTATGATATGCTTGATGCTCCAGAACAAATAAAAGCCGGCGGTTTTCCAACATACGTTAGAAAAGAATGGCAAGATGCATACGTTCGCGGCGGTATGTTTGATGATCAAAACGGCTTTTTCTTTGAGTTTGATGGACAACAATTGCATTGCGTGAGAAGGAGCAGTACCTTACAAATTGCTGGAAGTGTTACCGTAACTAGAGGAAGTCAAGTTATTACTGGCTCTAATACAAGCTTTACAACACAATTGAATGTTGGAAAAAATATTGTCGTAAGAGGACAATCTTATAAAATAGTAGAAATTGCATCTAATAATAGACTAATTGTTCAACCAGCGTATAAAGGAATTTCTGCAAAGAATGTTAAGTGTACTCTTACTGTAGATACAAAAACTCCTCAGTCAGAATGGAACATAGATCCGTGTGATGGATCTGGACCTACTGGATACATAATAAATGTAAATAAAATTCAAATGGCATATTGTGACTATAGTTGGTATGGTGCTGGTAAAATTAGATATGGATTTAAAGATCAACATGGACATGTTGAATATGTCCATGAGTATATTCATAATAATAAAAAGAACGAATCTTATTTTAGATCTGGTAACTTACCGGGAAGATACGAGATTGAAAACGGACCTAATGCAAATGCATCACCAACACTATTTCACTTTGGTACGTCTATTATTATGGATGGTACATTTGATAATGATAAAGCGTATTTATTTACAGGTAACTCAGCACCGTTTGCGTTTACTAATGGAGCTAGTTCTACATTCACTAGCTCGGCGATAAATTCATTTGACCTTATAACATTAGATGGAAAACGAGTATTTGTTTATGCCATTCCAGTTACAGAATCTAATGCTAATACAGTAACAGTTGGTCAACAAATTGCTGGGCCAAGTTCACAACTACCTAGTGGAACATATGTAGCACAAGTGAAGGTAGATGGATCTAACAGTAAAATATATACAAGTTATCCAGGAACACTAACAGAACCCACAAGTGCAAATTATCCTGATATTGTATCTGGTGGCACAATTACTGTTGGTGAAACTACAGCTATTCCTTTAGACTTACCAATTCCTTTAATTAGTGTAAGACTTGCTCCAAGTGTTGATAGTAGTTTAACAGGATCTGTTGGTGAAAGAGAAATTATTAATAGGATGCAACTACAAATTACTAAAGCTGGTATTACAGCAGATAGGGATGTAGAAATATTCTTAATCCTTAATTCATTACCATCCAATTTAACATTTAAAAATGCAGATTCTCCTTCTCTATCACAGATAATTAAACATAATCCAGGTGATACTTTGCAAAATGGTACTACAATTTATTCATTGAAAGCATCCTCTGGATCCGTTGAAATTGATGTTAAGGAACTCTTAGAAATGGGTAATAGTATATTGGGTGGAGATGGAATATTCCCCGCTGGGCCAGACTTACTTACTCTTGCAGTACAGCCGCAAAGTACTGCTGGCATCAACGGTTCGAATACTTTCTTTACAACAGGCAAATTATCATGGTCGGAGTCTCAAGCATAATGAACAATATTGAAGTTCCAATGAATATTTCGTACGAGGAGCATATGAAATATTTTAATGAGAATGGATTTCCTCGTAATGCTGAAATAGGTGATATGCATCTTTTTCCTGATGAAACGATTTATACTCTTGTTTCCGAAAACGAATGGAAATTAGGTAATCATTCAACATTAAGCGAAAGTGAAAAGATAGAAGGAGGTGCTTCAGATATAATAGCTGATATGCGACTTGCCATATGTAATGAATGTAAATACCTTGATCGAATGTGGATGACTTGCGAATTTGAGAATAAATATGTATATAAATATACATATGATAAAGAAGCTACGTGCCCTAGACAAAATTGGTAAGGAACTATAATGGCAATAAATTTTGCAGAAACGACTAATATAATTAAGGTTAAAATATGTCAAGAGTAGATTTCCCAGATAGTCCATCCAACGGCGCCACTGTTATTGCTAATGGCATCACATACATATATAATGCAGCAAAGGGTGTTTGGAGAGACAATGCTACCGCAGGAATAGCAAGCGATAATCCTCCCGCTAATCCTGTTGAAGGTCAAATGTGGTTTAATTCTACAGAGGCAGCATTATACTTTTATTATAATGATGGCTCGTCTGCTCAATGGGTAAGTGTTTCGGGACCAGCTGGTCCATACGGACCACCTGGTCAAGTCCATATGGGAATTTCTTCGCCAGCCGCGCCAGCCTCTGGCGAAATGTGGTATGACACTGAAACAAACGATTTTAGTCTGTATTACGAAGACGGAACTTCTAATCAGTGGATAACAGTTTCTGGACCAAAAGGTGACGATGGTGCTGACGCAACATTATCGTCTATTGGCGAAAGTATCATACCAGATACAGATAGCGCATATGATCTTGGCTCACCTACAAATAAATTTAGATCACTTTATCTTAGTTCTGATACACTGTATCTCGGTGACTCAGCTTCGATATCTGCTGGATCGGGTGGCGAAATTATTTTGCCTTCTCTTAAAATTGGAACAGGGGCTAATGCTGTTAAATTGTCTGCAAATGCAAGTGGCGAGTTTCAAACACAGTCTGTAGTAGGTGGTACAACTCAAGCCGTAAAGCCGGCAGGTGGCACCGTACAAGTCGCGGACCTTGCTGCTATGCAAGCAATCGCTAATCCTACAATAGGAGATATGGTTAGCGTTGTTTCTAATAAAACGATTTACATGTATAACGGTACTGGATTTTATAAAATTGCTGTAATGGTTAATGAAAGCCCAACTGCTATTACTGGTGTTGACGGATCGTATCAACTTGAAACAGACGGTACAGCAACTACTATCACAGCTATATCTTCAGATCCTGAAGGAAGACCATTAACCTGGTCTTATGCAGTTTCGTCTGGTGCATTAAACGGAACAACTGTAGCTCAAACTAATAATGTATTTACTATCACACCACACGCAAGTGATGCTGCAACTTTTAGTATTACTTTTAGTGTGACAGATGGCATTAATGGTGCAGTCAATGCAGTAAGTGCGTTTACATTAGCATTTGTTATTCCTAATTCAAGATACACTGCACTGTCAGTTAAAGCAACTGCAACTGGTTCAAATCAAACTTTTGACGATGCTTCAACTTTAAATCATACGATTACCACTGATGGAGATGTAGCGGCATCAACATTCAGTCCATATCGTCAAGGTGGGTTTTCATTGGGACTTGATGGAACTAATGATTACTTACAAGTTTCACAAACAACAGACTTAGATTTAACTGGTGACTTTACAGTAGAATGTTGGGCATATTTCAATGATACTGCTGGCGGTTCTGGATTAATGGGCAAATGGGGCGGTAGTGGTCTCTTTGGTTGGAACTTGTACGCCACGGCTACTGATTTTTGGTTTTATACTGGAAATAGCGGCGCGCCCGCAACGCAAGGGGCGTTTACTTTTGGCGCACCGGTTGTCAATCAGTGGTATCATTTAGCAGTATCTAGAACAGGATCTACTATTTCTACATATGTGAATGGCACTAGAACTACTACTATTACAGATTCCAATAATTGTACTGCTAATACAACACTTATTGTCGGAAGTGACGGATCGTCTTTAAGTGCTTGGTCTGTAGATGGTTATATGAGAGATGTTCGTATAGTTAATGGCACCGGACTTTATACTGGAACAAGTTTTGCAGTTCCAACAGAACCACTTACTGCAATCACAAACACAAAATTCTTACTTGGTAATTTACCATATTTCAAAGATCAATCTACATCAAATCGTGCAATCACTGTTGGTGGTAATGCATCATTGAAACCATTTTCATTATTTGACATTACGGCGCCATATTCAAAAGCAGATCATGGTGCGTCTGTTCATTTTGGCGAAGCTAATGGTAATGGAATTATTATTCCAACATCTGCGGCAACAACTAGTGGCGATTATACTATAGAATTTTGGATAAGGTATAATACTAATAAATCTGGATCACAAACATTAACAGGTGTATATGGCCAACATAGAATTGTATACAGCGGAGGTAGATTCATTGATTGGACAAGTGGAGGCACACAAACTTATTGGCAGACTGGTGCTGGCACACTTTATCAAAAGGAAGAGCCTGGGACATGGACACATTTTGCTCAAACTAGAACTTCTGGCGTAGTAAAGGCTTGGATCAATGGAGAAGGTAGTGCAAATACTGTAACAGATAACACCTCTTGGACAACATCTAGGTTCGGTAGCGAATATAACTCCTCAAGTGAAAACTTTGAAGGAGATATGGCAGATATTAGAATAACACATTCTGCAATTTATAGTTCTGATTTCACACCACCAACTGCACCACTTACTGCAATTACAAACACGAAATTCTTACTCAATCCAGAAACATCTATTTCAGATTTGAGTCAATCATCTGCAATAACCTGTGTTGCTGATGCAGCAACATCTACAACTCAGGTAAAGTTTGCTGGAACAAAGTCAATATATCTTGACGGCACTGGTGATTTTTTACAATCCTCTGAATCAGTTAATATTGCAGGCGATTGGACTATAGAAGGTTGGTATTATTTTACAACATTAACAGGCGCTCATAGTTTTTTTACTATAGGAGACTCAGCCTCGCAGGCTAATTCGATGGAATTTTTAATTCATACAACTGGTGAGTTGAGATTTTATAATATGGGTGGTGGTTATTCAAATCAACACACTCCACCATCAGATTTCTTAGCTAATAATTGGATTCATATTGCGGTAGTCAGATCAGGCACAGGTACAAATAATATTAAAGCGTATATAAATGGTACTCAAAGCGGGACTGGTCATACCAGTAATAATGATCTAATAGGTAAAGTCAATATAGGTACAGAGTTATATAATGGTGCCGGAACTTGGTTTACGCAAGGTTATATTCAAGATTTTAGAGTATCTTCTATTGCTAGATATACAGCAAACTTTACACCACCTACAGCAGAATTACAGGGATAAAAATAAATGTCAATGAATTTTCCAGATAGTCCATCTAACGGAGATACATATACAGCTCCATCAGGCGAAAATTTCATATACAATACAGCGAAGGGTCGCTGGGCAAGTCAACCTAACAGTTTATTGACTGTCCCGTCAAGTATCATACCAGATACAGATAGCGCATATGATCTTGGCTCACCTACTAAGAAATTCAAATCCCTTTATCTTAGTTCTGATACATTGTATCTCGGTGACTCAGCTTCGATATCTGCTGGCACTGGCGGTGAAATTATTTTGCCTTCTCTTAAAATTGGAACTGGCGCTAATGCTGTAAAATTAGAAGCAAGTGCTTCTGGTAAACTTGAAACTAAAAAAGTTGTTGGTGGTGTAACACAAGCTGCTGAAGAACCAGGCAATGCTACGGTAGTTACAGATATGGCAGGATTGATTGCAGTAACTGGAATGTCTGCTGGACAGACTGCATTAGTAACTACTTTAAATAAAGTTTTCATGTATACTGGTTCAGCATGGTACTTAATTGCTACCATGACTAATGCATCACCAACTGCAATTACTGGTGTTAATGCAACTTATGATTTAGCGACCGATGGAACCGCTACGACTATTACCGCTGTATCCACTGACCCAGAAGGATTCCCGCTTACATGGTCCTATGCAGTTACAACAGGTTCGCTCGGTAGTACGGCAACAGTATCACAAGCAGATAATGTATTCACTATTACACCATCTACGACAGAGGCTGATGCTGGTTCTTTCAGCATAACCTTTAGTGTGACTGATGGCGCAACAGGTGCAGTGAATGCAGTTAGTGCATTTACATTAGTATTCACTCCCCCATTGCCAACTTCTGGGCTACTGGGTTTGTATGATATGAATGATACTAATTCGTACTCTGGTAGTGGAACAAGCTGGAACGATGTTAGTGGAAACTCAGGCCCAACCTTTACGATAGACACAAATTTTACTTCATACATTAATTCGTCTAACGGAATTGGTGGAATACCCGCCTTAGCTCTTGATGGGGTAAATGCTAATCAATCGAACCCCTACAAAATTGTATACCATAGTGGTACTGGTCTAACCAATAGCAGTTCACCATATGCGAGTACTGTTATTTTAATTTTTGCCCACAGAGAAATTCGTCATTATGGGGGTGCGTATGGGCAACAAACGTGGTATTTCCTAATGTCTAAACCGGGCCCAAGTTATGCTATTTTTGCAGAACAATCAACCAGCTCATCCCTTTTAGTAGGTACTGGTAATACTGGAACTTGGGCAGGTGATAAAGGAGCAGCATCGTCTGGTAGTAAATTGTATATAGATAAAGCGGATGCAACTACATACACTCAGCAACAAGTGTTTAATGCTTTATCAGATACAAATAATAAAGACAAGTATCACAGCATCGTGCTTACAGATGGGTTGTTTGCCAGCGGTTTCTCTCTAAATGAGATACACCCTAACCTGTGGAATGCCTACATGGCGGGCGATTTGAGGGCTATGGTTTTTTACGACCGGGCATTGTCAAGTTCCGAAGTTGCCGACGTACATGACCATTTTGCCTCAGACTACACTAGTTCTGAGATGATACAGTAAAATAAAAAATACAATATTTACGAAGAAAGATAATTAAGAAATGGCACTAAACTTTCCAGATAGACATTCAAATACTTCACTGTTTTTCTTATAAATATATAATAAGAACTAAAGGAATTTCGATAAATGGCACTAAACTTTCCAGACAGTCCTTCAGATGGACAAGCTGTTATACTAAACGGAAATAATTTCGTTTACAGTAGTGCGAACAATCAATGGACCAAAAGAGTCGGCAATATGATTATGTCGGACAATGCCCCATCTAATCCAATTCCGGGGCAAATGTGGTTTGATACAACTGTACTTAAAACTTTTGTGTATTATGCGGACGGTAGTAGTTCACAGTGGGTAGAGATCAACACTTCAGGCTCAGCGGGCGTGGATGGCACATTTGACGGAACAAGCGCAGTTACCGGAAATATTATTCCAGATTTAGATTCTGCGTATGATTTAGGTTCACCTACTAAGAAATTTAGATCACTGTATCTAAGTGGCAATACGCTATTCTTAGGAGACTCTGGCTCTATATCTTCTGGCGCAGGTGGAGCAATTTCTTTACCTTCGATTAGTATTGGTACTGGCGCTAACACTATCAAACTAGAAGCAAGTGCTTCTGGTAAACTTGAAACAAAATCTACAGTAGGTGGCGTTGAACAAGTCGCGGTGCCTGCTGTTGAAACCATTGAACAACTCAGTAATGTCGATTTGACTATTGCACCAGAAGTATTAGAAATTCAGGTTGCTGATCCAACAGCTGGTCATGGAACAGCCTGGCTCTGGACTTGGTTGACAAGTTCTCTTCCCTATGCAAGAACATCTATAACGAATAGCGATCAGTTATCGGTGCCTCTTTACATGCAGGGCACATATCAGATCAATAACTTTGCCAATACTCAGTACGGTTCTATGACACAAGCGCACACATTCAAGTTAAAATGGATAGAAGGCGCAGGAGATCAAAATCTTGTTAGTTGGCCGACATATAGCGTAGTAAATCATACACATGCAAGTATTAACAGCGGCACAGAAACTTCAGTACAAAGATTATCATTTAGTGTTCCGTCTAGTATTACACCACCATCGTTAGTAGCTCCTACGGTGACATATACTGTCGCCTCTGGCTCAGGCGTATATACATTTAGCGGAACACGATCTGGCGATAATCCTGAAATAGGTCCATTGCGTAGAGGCGGCACATATACATTTGATTTGACTGCTACCGGACATCCGTTCTATCTAACAACAGATAATGGAACAAATTATGTTTCTGGTTCTTATGTTGGCGAATATACAACAGGAGTCACAGGTTCTAGAAATGAAACTGGACAATTAGTAATTACAGTAGATGCTAGTGCTCCAGATACTCTGTATTATCAATGCGGACTTCACTCTGCAATGAGAGGTACTATTGTTGTCAAGGACTTAGCTGTAGAAACAAACGAAAACGGAAATTATGTAATCTATGGACAACATACTCAAGAAGGACATAAAACTCCAATTGAATTAAGACCTATCCCAGCATTAGTGAATCAAATGTGTCTCGTATATGATGCAGCAAATAGCAAATTTGTTCCGCAAGACCTGTCAACATATGTAGAAAATACGCCTTCATTTAAGAATAAAATTAAAGAAGTTGCTGGTACTGCAACATTGGTTGCTCCAGATGGAACATCATTAGTCGCTTCGGTAAGAATTTATGCGGACGCTACATATCTTCCAGCGATAGGCAATGTCAATGGCGACTTAGCTTTTGCAGAAGATACTAGCACGTTACATATTTTTAAAACTGGCACAGGCTGGCAAGTAGCAACCGCTTCACCTTCAGATTTTACAAATCTAGTTCAAACAGGTGCATTGACAGTTACAACTGGAACTAAAAGATGGTACGCTCCAAAAGCAGTGACTATAAGTAGAATTGTTGCAAGAGTTAATACAGCTCCAGTAGGAGCCGCAATTAATATAACTGTAAATAAGAATGGCTCATCAGGCGCAACTTTAGTAATTGCAGATGGTGGGACAAAGATTATAAATAGTTCGCCGAGTATAACATTAGCAGAAGATGATTATTTAACAGTAGATATAACTCAAATCGGAAGTGGCACAGCTGGGTCCGATCTTACTGTTACGTTTACATATTCATAAGAGGACAATAAAATGGCATTAAGCGATGCACAAATTTTAGAGATTAAACAAAGATACAATATCGATGATTCTAGTGGATATTCTTTAAAAGTATATTATTATAATAATGAAACTTATAATAATGATCACTGGGATTATGACTATATAATTGGAAATAGTCATCTTGTTAAAGAAGTTCAACAACCATTATGGTCGTCTGCACATTACAATCAAATTGTTACCGGAAATGTAAGTTCTTTGATAGATTCTGATAATGTTTGGTTAGAATGGACGGGAGAATAAGCTAATGTATGCATACTATATACCACGTAATCCAGAAGGCGGCGGCAATTATTCTTACGATCAAAGAGAAATGCTGGAATGTATAAGAGATACAATTAATGGAAGTGATTACAGAACTTCATCCCATGCTACCCATTCTAATTATGGAATGAATGGTCCGGCTGGTGACGTAGCAGGAACATTTCCGACCACGGGCATTTATACCGGTGCCTCCGTATCTTCAAATAGTCAGTATGCTAAACTGACATTTACTAAAAAACATTATGCCACAGGACAAACTTCTGGTTATACCCCATCTATGAAGATTGAACTTATAATGGATACATCTTATGGGTTGAGATGTAGAGTGACAGACATAAATGGTGCAAATAAATTGCCTAGGAACAACGATAGTGGTGGTTGGATTTCGTACGGTACAAGCACGTCATCTAACGCCTATGATGCTATCGGCTATGGAGGTTACGGTCACGATTTTAATAGATTTCATGTTATATTAAATGATACGACATTTGGAATTAAAGCTGTTTCACAAGGAACCATCAGTGTGAGAGATAGCGGTTGGTTTATGGTAAATGATCTTGAGTATACGCCAACAATAGATAATTGGGCATATGGTATTAGTAGTACATTCTGTCCATCAGTAAGTTTGTGGGCAGTACACATGAATGGTTTAGACAATCCAACACCATCAGAAAGTAATAGTACTTACGCGCACTTTGGATTGTACCAACCTTATTTTATTGACCAGTATGGTGTTGCAAAAGTTACTCCAACAACGCAAGCACAATTTACAAATGGTTCTTATATGTATTATACGGGCGCTGCAAATCGAAATGAAAGCAGTATGTATCCACATCCTGGCTTTCGGCAAGAAGGATTTCCTGTTTCCGGCGGTGATGGTCCAGCACACCAATTAACTCCTGTACATTTTAATGGTCAATCTAGAATGTCAATATCAGGTACTACTACAGCATCAAGTTTAAATGGAAATCCAAGAAATGGCAGATTGATGAATTTCTATAGAACTACAGATAATTTAGGTTCTGATGGTGATGTATTATTAGAAGGTACCACCCGATATAGATTAATAAAAGTAAATAAAACAGGTAACCCTTACGCACATGAAGCTGATGTTAATGCATTTTATGCGTTTCCAGAAGATAATGTTCCATATAGTTAAGGAGTAGTATTAATGGCTATTGTAGTTAAAGTATCATCACCATCTACTCATAATAGTGAGGGAATTGGAATTGCACATAAATCACAAGTTGCTGTATTACTTTCATCTAGTGGAAGTGGCGGCGGTGGCGGCGGTGGTGGCGGTGCTGCACCTACTGGCGCTGAAGCTCAATCATGGTCAGATGGTTAAATATAAAGACAATTTAAATAGGATGAATTAAGAAATGGCGATAAACTTTCCAGATAGTCCTTCAAATGGGGATACCCATACAGTCGGCGACATAACTTGGACATATAATACATCCAAAACTAGATGGACATCCTCAAGTGCTGGCAGCTCTGGTGGTTCTTCTGTTACTGTATCTGATACTGCGCCTGCAAGTCCTAGTGACGGCGATCAGTGGTTCAATTCAACATCTTTAAAAATGTTTGTATATTATGCTGATGGTTCAAGTAGTCAATGGGTTCCTGCATCTCCGCAACAGACGGGACCAGCTGGTACAGATGGTACATCCGCAACTCCAACCTCATATCCAAATCTTGCTTCATTTCCTAGTTCTGGAAATACTGCTGGTGATATTGGTTTTGACACAGATTTTCAAGCAGCTTATATGTGGGATGGAGTCGCATGGCAGAGAATGTCTATGGGCCCACAAATTGGACCTAGATATACTACTTCTCCTTCTGCGACTCATGTATTAAATGCTGATGGTACTACTACCACATTGACAGCCGTTGCCGTAGACGAAAGTGGATTTCCTATAACATATGATTGGGATGCGTATAATGGGGCGACCGTATATAGCGCATCGAGTTTGCCGCCTCAACTTACGGGGGTATCTGAATCTAGCGGGGTTTTTACACTAACACCATCAACAAATACGGCCTATGCTGGGAATTTTTCATTTAGAGTAAAGGCATCAGATGGAGTCCTATCAACACCAGCAATTTCAACAGTTTCATTAACTTTTTATACTTTTGTTAAACCAACTGTCTTTGCAAGTGTTGGCAATGGTAGTACCACAGGCGCCTCGGTTGTGAGTCAGAGCGCCACATCTATAACATTTAATATGAATACTACCGGCGGTTCGTATGGCAGTGGGCGTGTTGATCTGGCGGGTCTTGAATTGCCGTATGGAAAATATTACTTTGAGGCAGTCACGACTAATAACATCAGCCATGACATGTTTACCCTGACTAAATATGATTGGGCGACACAACCAAGCTTTACTGATGGGAACGCAAATTCTTATGGTTGGATATATAATACAGACCCCAATGGATATCAGTATAAGTACACGAATGACATTGGCACTACCTCAAGTTCTGGTGGCGCATATGATGCAGTTTGGTCTCTTTCATCTCACGCAAACGCAACAGACCGCATGGGTATAGCTTATGACTCTACCACGAACAATTGGTGGATGAGATTAGGACAATCGGGGTGGTTGTGGGGAGATCCTGCTGCGGGTACTGGTGGATACAATGGTAGCACGTCAGGTGTATCTAATGGTACAAGTCATAAATTCTTTCTTGGCACCGGAAGTGGTTCCGCCGGAAATTATTCTTTTAGAGTTGAGAGCCAGTCATTACATCAATATTCTACACCAACTGGATTTACAACACTCTAATAATTTTAAGGACAATTAAAAAATGGCATTAAACTTTCCAGATAGTCCCACAAATGGGGATACATTCACTGCAAATGGTGTTGTATATACCTATAATGCGACAGCAGCTTTGTGGGATACAATATCTGCGGCGGCAGCGGTTGATTTTACAGCTATAGCATCTAATATTCTTCCAGATGCAGATAGTTCAAGAGATTTAGGTTCAACTACTAAGAAATGGAAAGATTTGCATTTAAGTGGTAATACTATTTACTTAGGCGATACACAATTAAAAGGTTCTGGCGGTAAATTAACTGTTGCAGACAGCACTGGCACAGTTATAAATCCATTTAATGTCGCGCCTAGATTTACTACAAGTCCAGCTGCGGAGTTAGTTCTGGGTTCTCCAGATAGTGGTAGAATTACGGCAGTAGCTGTTGATGAGGCTGGTTTTCCAATAACATACGATTGGGATGGGTATAAAGATTCCGGTGGTTCTACTACAATTTATAAAGATGGAAGTTTGCCACCACAAGTATCGTCTATTACGCAACCAACTGCTGGTGTCTTTAGATTCACAAACGATTCAGCGGCTATAACGCCAGTAGGCACATTTAATTTTAGAATCAAGGCATCTGATGGTGCATTAGTTAGTACAGCATTAACAACAGTCACGCTACAGTTTTCAAGTGAAATTATAGTCTCTACATTGTCCCGTGACGGAGACACGCTTGCAGCGAGTTCCACTGGATTATTCTCAGCTACCACAAACGGCGGGTTTATTTCTGCGTCTGGTTTTTTAGTTGGCGATGAGATCAAAACAGGCAAACAGTATCTAGAAGCAAAGTACACTCAAGCACATACACTTACTAATGGTGGACTTTACATTGGTTTAATTGACGCTGTTCGTGGTGCAAACAACGATACTGGTTATTCTACTAGCCCTGGCGGTAACGTGGCAGTCTGGTTCTTGCAAGATGGAGTTGTTGGTCACAACGGTCCCTATGATGTAGAAACTGGTTTTACCGGAGGGAACTGGAACGGTAATCCTTGCACTACCGGGAGCAGTATTACCACAGACGATGTAATTATGTTTGCATATGATACAACAGCAAAGGCTGCTTGGTTCGGACTGAATAATCAATGGAGTCTATTCACTGGAGTACCCGGCGTTGGAGCGGGCATGCCGTTTACTGACGCTGGTGCTACTATGCGATTTTTTGTAGGATATAATAATGTATCTGGGACTATCGGAGTTCAATTTCAAACGGGCAGTGGTCATTCGCCTACATACAGTCCTCCTGCTGGGTTTGATGCTTACTAATGACTTCAAATGCTTTTAAATTATCAAATATTTTGATTAACGGGACAAGTAATGTAGATCCCGTTATGATAGATTCACATGTCGCAGGAACATTTTTAGATACTGTTTCTAGTCCTGGCGATCTACCCGTTTCGGGAAATGCTGTGGGAGATCAAAGATGGTCAACATCAACTAATAAGTTATTCTTTTGGAATGGCATTGCTTGGATGAACATAACAGTCAGTAACTATTTGCCAAGTGTCCCTTCAGGTGTAGAAAATAGCTATAACTTAGCACTAGACGGTACAGCAACAATCATTACAGCAGTATCGACAGACCCAGATGGTACAGCAGTTACTTGGACATATTCAACAACAGGCTTGACAAATCAAGCAGCAATATCACAATCTACAAACGTATTTACTATAACTCCTTCTACAGTTCCCGCTAACAACGGCATATTTGATTTAACAATAAGTGCTACATCAAATGCAGACACCATCTCCAAGACAACTAAAATGACTTTAGCACACTAGGAAATATAATGCCATCAAACGCCTTTAATTTAGCTACACTTTTATCAGAAGCAGAAGAAAAGTTGCCTAGAGCTTCTTTGCCTGCGGCAACACAAGCTGCTGGCTTTTTCTCTGTAGCTACATCGAACGATCTACCTTCTT